>JAESGB010000154.1_pt1 | contig 30127 bp, 31 predicted proteins | sample 9266211 | NCBI WGS metagenome assembly JAESGB01 (sample SAMN14514844, study PRJNA621659) | algae metagenome | isolation source: Goleter apudmare HA4340-LM2 and co-occurring heterotrophs from cave wall... | place: USA: Maniniholo cave, Kauai, Hawaii | collected 2009-07-28 | reverse complement strand
AGTTTTATCTTGTTCTCTGGTCACAAATACCCTTAAACGGCTACCCATATCCCTGTTACCTTGCTGGATATATTATACGTATTTACTTATCTTTACATAGTTTGGTTTTTTCACCTCGTTCTACTTACGAAAGTTTCGTCAGAATTGAAAGAAGTGAACCGGAAGGCATTACGGAGGATGAGATTGTCGTTAAACTGATGCTCCAACTGGTAACCCACTCTGCCGTTGTAGGTCAGGTAGTCATCAATATTGGGACCACGAGCGTTAAAACTGTTACGAACTTCACCATTAGGGTTGGGAAGTAGGGTGCCAATCACTGGTAAAGGAGTGGGTTCATCTCCTTCGCGAATCGTTAGGTCGCCCTCCAGGAGCAGGTTAGTTCTGCGACCCAATTGAAAGCTTAAACTCGGTGCAAAGCCCACATATCGGCTGGATCTGAAATCAACAAACGTATCCTCGCCGCGATAGGCAGCAATAAGGCGACCCAAAACAGATCTGGAGGGATTGAGGGGACCGGAAACATCTAAATTTCCTTCGTAAAAACTGTAATTACCTGCGGTTGCCTCAACTTCAAAAAAAGGTTCACTCAGAGGACGACGGGTGACGTAGTTAACTAGCCCACCAGTGCTACCAAAGCCGCCGCCACCATACAAAACTGACCCTGGACCCTTTAGAACTTCGAGACGATCCACATTAAAGAAAAAGTTATCGGAAAAAACTAAGCCATCTGGCAAGCCATTGACAAGAGCCTCATAGCTTTCAAATCCTCGCAGGGTCAAATAAGTTCTGGAAAAAGCAGGCCCTGCACCCTGGGCTTGCACCCCTGGCACGTTTTCCAATGCATCGTAAATACTGCGGGACTGGGTATCTTGAATCACCTGTTGCGGTATTACTTGAATCGACTGGGGAATATCCCGTAATGGTGTATCGGTTTTTGTTCCTAACGATGTATTCGGCACATTATACCCATCCTGCTCACCCGTCACCACCAACTCAATCGGGTCATCCGGCTTCTCTTGGGGTTTCTCGGTGACTGGCTTTTCTTCTACTGGGGGTGTGTCTGGTGGTTTGGTTGCGGTTTCTGTGGATGCTACTGCAAAAATTAACCCAGCATTATCATCAAATAACTCAACTACTGGTAAAGTTTTCTCACCAATTACCGTCACCCTGACAGTATTTGCATCAATATTTATAACTGTAATTACCGTAATTTCCGCAAGGGGTTTTTCCGATTTAAAGGTGAAAGCTTCCCCGTTTGGTAAACGTAACTGCGCTCCTGGTAAATCTGCAATAAAGTTGTTACCTTCACTGCGATTTTTAACTTGCAGTTGTTCTCCTTGGCTTGTCTCTAAAATTACCTCCACACCTTTATCTGTGGAATTTGCCTTGACTCCTGTAATTGCTATAATCTCTACATTTGGCGTTTGTACTAACTGATACGCATTTTTTCTAAGAGATTGTACTTGATTGAGATATGGAATCTCACTGCCTGATACTTGTGAATCTTCAGCAATTGCAGCATTCATAGCTACCATCCAAGCTGAACCGGACACAAATAATATTGGTATTAACTTTTGTAACTTCATTAACTCTCACACCTGTATTTTACTAAGACTCTGGGTATAGAGAAAACTTCTCAACTAGAAATTATTGTGAGTTTAGAATTTTTTCAGGCTGTGAGTCTATCTAAAAATGGCGGTTAATTATCCCAAAAAGTTAGTTTTAATCCCAAAATCTATATTTTGTGACATTTGGCTATAATTTTTGTTGACTGTGGGCGGAGATCACACTATCCTCCATGAATTAATCTACCCATCACCTAATGACCGATGAACTCCCAAGAGCCGATAATGATTCACCTTGGAAAGAAATCTTAGAAGCATACTTTCCCCAAGCCATGCAATTCTTCTTTCCCCAAACAGCCGCACTAATTAACTGGGAACGTCCCTACGAATTTTTGGATAAGGAATTTCAGCAAATCGCCCGCGAAGCCGAACTTGGTAGAAGATACGCAGATAAATTAGTCAAAGTCTGGCAAATCCAAGGAGAAGAAATGTGGCTATTGATTCACGTCGAAATCCAAGCCATACCAGAAGATAACTTTGCTCTGAGGATGTTTACTTACAACCTGCGAATCTTTGACAAATTTGGAAAACCAGCCATTAGCCTCGCCATATTGTGCGATGCCGACTGGACATGGCGACCAAATCAATACAGTTACAATTATCCTGAATGTAGTCTGCACTTTCAATTTGGCAGTGTGAAACTGCTAGATTACCAACAGCGATGGAGTGAGTTAGAAGCAAGTGATAATCCATTTGCAACAGTGGTAATGGCACATTTAAAGACGCAGCAAACCACTAAACAGCTAGGAGAACGGAAAACCTGGAAATTTAGCTTAATTAGACGCTTGTATGAGCAAGGACTACAAGAAAAAGATATTCGTAACCTCTATCGATTTATCGATTGGGTTATGATTTTACCAAAAGCATTAGAAGAACAATTTTGGCAAGAGTTCAAACAATTTGAAGAGCAGTGCGTTGCGCGGGTTCCCCGCGTTGTAGCAACTGCGAGCAGGAGCGTATCATGAGTTACATTACCACAGGTGAGCGCATTGGCTACGAGCGAGGTAAGGAAGAAGGGAAACAGGAGGGGAAACAGGAACAAGCACAGGCACTTGTTTTACGGCTACTGCAAAGACGTGTGGGAAGTTTATCCCAAGAAGTTCGAGAACGGATTCAAAGTCTTTCGCTAGAACAGTTGGAAGCACTTAGTGAGGCTTTATTAGATTTTAGTGCGATTTCCCAAGGGGAAACGGCAGAGCCGAACGCCGATTTGCTCAACTGGCTAAAAGCAAATCAAACAGTCTAGTACAGTACGGCGTAAATAAACAGACCATTCCAAATCAATGAAACGCTTACGCTGTATTCATTTTGAATTTTGAATTTTGAATTTTGAATTCCGCCTTGCGGTACTAGTCTCACACCTTACCTTTAAGACAATCACGGGGACTAATCCCAAACATTCGTTTAAATGCTGCCGAAAATTGCCCCAAGTGGGAATATCCTACACAATTTGCCACATCACTCACGCGCATATTACCCTCATACAGCAAAAGCCGCGCTTGTTCCATCCGGTATTGATGTAAATATTGAAAAGCACTTTTACCAAAAACTTTCCGAAACCCCTGTTTTAATTGATAAGGGCTGAGTCCAACTTTGTCTGATAATTTAATCAAAGATAGTGGATTTTCTAAACAACTTTCTAAAATTTCTTTGGCTTGATAAATCTGCTCAATTACAGTCCGCTTGGGTTGATCTTCATGACTTTGAACAACTTCCCTCGTCATATCTTGTTGCAGTCGCAAAGCCATTAATTCCAGAACCTTAGCTTCTAAATAAACCTTTTTGACTAAACCTTGAAAGGGACATTGCCAAATTTGCTGTAGTGCAACCTGCATTTGTGTGGTAATTGTCCCAACACGGACAGAATACTCTTCATCGGGTTGACGGAACAGATGCTTTAACTGTGATGGAATGGCATCATCCTGAATGCTGAATAAAATTTTAAATAATTCGGGTTCGATATGAATATCAACCTCTTGATTTAGTTTTTGTGTACGATGAAACATCTGTGGAGACATGCCACAACCACACAAAGCAGTTTCACCAACCCTTACCGAGGCATATTCGACGCTGCTGATATTCTCACCTGCGAGTCTAAAATAAAACTGTAAAGGATGTCCGTATTCCAGAGGGTCTTCAAACATACAGCGATCGCTATTTTGATAATCTCTAATTGTGAGGGAGAATCCTTGCTGTATTTCAATATCTTGGATATAACCCTGACCTAGCTCCTGGGGATACTCCATGACAACTTCCGAAAAATCATTCGAGCTATTGAGAGTTTGACTTTTTTCTACTGCTGGAAATAGATTTGAGTAATCAGATTGTAAAATTTGGCTTGTCATAGGAATTTAGCAAAAAATAAGAGCGACAAATTTTTCGCAAAACAAATAAAAATTATTTGCAATAAGTATACATGATTTTCCACTTAACAATTTATATCATTTCAAAAAAATTGATATGTTAACTACACCCTGGCTAATGTACGTTAACGAGGTATTTAAAGAGGTCATCAATGATGGCATCCGCAGCTAGGAGGTTAAATCCCCGCCAGGTCATATAATCAACCGGATAAACTCGATCTTGTTGAACAGCACGGAGTTTTTGCCAAAGGGGTTTTTGTTTGAGGTCTGCCAACTTCTGGCGATCGCCTGTTGTCATCATCCCCACAAATAAGATATCGCCGTCCGCTTTGTCTAGCTCCTCTTCAACAATTGGCATATAGTTATTGACAATATTCACGTTCTGAGCAGCAGGACGACTCAATCCCACATCTTTGAGAATGCGATCAGGGAATGAGCCATTCACCTCGCTGAAAATCTCACCACCTGAAATTGAGAGCAGAGAAATCTTTTGATTCTGATATCGGGTTCCCAAAGCCGTTTTTAGTTTTGCAATTCGCTGATAGTAGCGATCCCAAGCTTGTTGTGCGACTTCTTGCCGTCCTAAAACCTCCGCGACAAACTGAAAAGACTTCCGCCAGTCGTTGTTGTTATGAACCTCACTGAGTAAAGTTGGAGCAATTTGAGCAAGTAAAGGATAGACTTTCGTTTCCCAATCATATCCAATAATCAAGTCAGGCTTGGCATGTAGTATGCTTTCGAGGTTGGGATTATAGCCACCTAAGACTTGAATATCGCTTAGATAGGGTTTTAAATAAGGTGGGATCTCAAAATTGTTCTTGAGCGTTTGAATATAGGTACTCCCAATCGGTTTGATGCCAAGTGCCAGGACATGAGCCAGGATTGAGGTGTGGAGTGTCACAACACGCTGGGGATTTGTGGGGATGCAAGTCTCTCCCAGCTTGTGTTTAACCATGCGACAGTCGGCGGTTGGCAGTTGAGAACGAGAAAGGATGGTTGGGGAAGGGTGATACTGGCAAGCTGTCACTAGAGCAAATCCTAAAACACTCAATAGTAGCCAACAGAAAAAACGTCGCATGATTTTCTTAATTGTTAAAATGTCCAAGAAACAGTTCCTTGAACTGTAAAAGGTTGTCCGTAGTTGACGCGAGTAGAACTGGATCCGTTTTCAAAATATTCTAAATCAAAGAGATTTTTGAAATTGAGTCCGATTCTGAATTTATCTCGGTTATAGAAAATAGCTGCATCAGTCCGCAGATAGCTAGGTATATCGTAAGTATTTTCCAAATCCCCAGCGCGATCGCCTACAAAAAACAAGCCTAAACCAAAGCCTAAACCTTGTAAATCACCTTTTTGAATTTGATAGGTTGTCCATAAATTAAAGGAATGGTATGGAGTATTGGGCAATTGGCTTCCCACTTGAAAAGTATTATCTTCGGTGATACGTGCATCGGTATAAGCGTAACCAGCAATAAAATTCCATCCTGGTAAAACTTCTCCCGTCATACTCAGTTCAATTCCTCGGCTGTTCTGCTCGCCTGTTTGAATTTGAAAACCAGGATTATCGGGGTCTTCTGTGGCAACATTAGTACGGGTTAAATCAAAGAATGCCAACGTCGCTGAAAGTCGATTATTTAAATCTGCTTTTACCCCAACCTCATACTGAGTCCCACGTTCTGGCTCAAAGGAAGGATTACCAGAAAAGAATGTACCGCCAACGGGAGTAAACGATCGCACATAGCTGGCATACAGTGAGATCGCCGGGATGGGTTGATAGACTATCCCAAACCTGGGGCTAAATGCACTACCCGATCCGGTGCTTTCTGTATTATCGTTGAAGTTTTCATACTTCTGATTAAACGTATCAAACCGTGCGCCTAATAGCACCTTGAAGTTATCTGTCAGGGTAATCTGGTCTTGGAGATAAATACCTAACGATTCGGTGATGTTGCGATCGCTAAAATCACCGAAGGTAATATCACCAAGCGGTTGACCATACACCGGATTAAAGATATCAATGGTTGGAGTTTGGCGCAGCAGAAATCTCAGCGTGGCGTTGGTTGTCCGATTCAAATCAACCCCAAATAGTAACTGATGCTCAATTGAACCAGTCGAGAATTTGCCAATCACGTTTGTCGCTAGAGTATAAGATTGGCTTTCAAAGTCAAATTCTCGGTAGGTTCGATTAAGTGTGCGGTTGTCTGCGTTCAATTGTCCGGGTAACGTTCTTTTGTCTTTGGAAGTCCGAACATTAAATGAAAAAGCATTGTTTAACGACCAGTTGTCATTAAATTTGTGTTCGAGTTGGTATCCCGTCCTAATCACTGATCCGTCTATTTCGTCGGTCGGTTCACCAACGTTGCGATTACGGGGTATTTTACCATTGGGGTTCGGCAATACAGAGCCAATGACGGGTACGAAAGGCATGAACCCAGAATCTCTGGTCTTGATATAGTCGCCTTCTAGGGTAAAATTGGTGCGATCGCCAAACGCAATACTAATCACCGGGGAAATGCTAAAGTTATCGCTATTGTAGAAGTCAATGAAACTGCCCGAATTTCTATAGGATGTGTTCAAGCGATAGAGAACCGTTTTTTCGTCATTCAATGGACCCGATAAGTCCAAAGCTCCTCGATAAAAGCTATAGTTGCCAATGGTTGCCTCAGCCCCATAGAAAGGTTCACTTAAGGGACGTTTTGTGACGATGTTGATGCTACCCCCCGGATTGCCCAAGCCAAATAACACCGATGCGGGGCCTTTGAGGATTTCAATCCGTTCCACATTGGTAAGTTCCACCGATTCCCCAGCCCCTGCGTCCACCTGTCCGTTGCGGAGTAGGTTATTGTTTTGAGCTTCAAAGCCGCGAATTCTGTAGGTTGCATAGGGGCCTGAGTTGAAATCCTGATTGATTCCTGGCACATTTCTGATCGCATCATCAAGGCGAGTAATATTCTGATCGCGCAATACTTGTTGCGGTACTATCTGAATCGATTGCGGAATGTCGCGCAAAGGTGTATCTGTTCTTGTCCCAGTTGAGGTATCCGTTACGCGATAACCATCTTGTTCTCCTGTCACCACCAATTCAATCGGCTCTTCCTGCTGTGCTGTTGGTGTTTCTGGTGGTGTCTCACTTGTCGGTTGTTCTGGCTGTGGTGTTGTCGCTGTCTCAATTGTCGCCACACCGAAAATTAAACCCTCATCACTATCAAATAGCTCTACTTTGGGAAGACTGGCTGCACCTGTGACTGTTAACCTGATAGTATTAGCATCGAGATTACTTACAGTCACTACCGTGATGCCACTAGCAGGATTTTCTTGACGGAACTCACTACCAGATGGCAAATTTAACTGAGTATTAGGAATATCAGCAATAAAATTATTTCCCTCACTCTTAGTTACAGGCTGCAACTTATCTGAACCTGTACTCTCTAAAGTTACTTCTAATTCCTTGTCTGTTTGCCTTAACTTTACACCCGTTACCTGAATTATGCCTTGGGTAAGCCACTGTTTGACTGTAGTTGCTGGACGTTCAATTTCGTTGAGACTTTTAGGCGCAGTTGCGACAGGATATATATTTGTATTGGCATTAGTCTGGCCTAAATTAGTTTCCGCCCCAGCTGGTAAAGTTACCAATCCCCAGAAGGAACTCAGCATCAATACCTTCAACCAGCAATAATTTGACACCACTGCTCACACCATTAATAATAATTTCTTTCAATACAAATACCGTGAATCTTGGTGTGGCAAAAGACTCATCCGATAGGTAGACGGAATTTTTTCGATAGCTAAACGGAATTTCTTTGCAGCTTTTGGTATTCCTTGGGGTTCATGCCAAACTGTTTACGGAATGCAGCTGCAAAGGGACTGCGACTGGTGTAACCCATTGCATGGGCAATTTCCGTAATTTTCATTTCTCCAGTTTCTAGTAACTGTCGTGCTTGTTCAAGTTTGTAGTGACGCAGATAACCAAATACTGTTGTACCAAAACAACAACGAAAACCCTGTTTTAGGGTGCATTCGTTTAAACCAACTTGTCGTGCTAGTTCGTTTAGAGACAGTGGATTATCCAAGCGTTGCAGGATAATTTCCCTGGCGTGGTGAATTCTGTCTACTACATCTGGTTTTAAAGGCTGGAGGTAGTTTTTCCCTTGATGAATTTCCATTTCTTGGGCTATGAGTATGCCCATCAATTCCCATACTTTACCCTCCAGATACATCCGTTTGGCAATTCCTCGATAGGGACAATGCAAAATTTGCTGGGCTAATCTCTGCATAGGTAGAGTCGCATTACCACAGCGATGGTACTTTAGCTCATGACTTGCTCGAATTAAGTGGTGCAACTGTTGTGGTAATTGTCCTTCACTATCTCCAGCAAAGGAAAGCAGCAACTCAGGCTCTACTATAAATGTAATCTCTAGGAATGGGTGTTCGCAATAACATTGGGATTTCGTTTTAGGCGTAAAACCACTGCCGTGAAAAATATACTGTCTGCTACCGATGGATGTGTATTTATCTTCGTGTTCCCCAGAGAAATGGAAGTGGTAATGTAGTGAACTTTCTGTTTCTGGCATTTCAAAAATCACGCGATCGCTCAAACACAAATCCCCAATCGCTAAGAGCAAACCCTGACGCAGATGGATTTCCCGCCACTGCCCCTGTCCAAATGGCTTTGGGTAATAATATGTTATGTCTAAGTGATCATCGGGGTCTGAATATTGACAATTGTTAACTGTTTTCTGAAAAAGTAGCTCTTCAAAAGCTTGGTCAGAGATGGAGATTGGCATAGTTAATAATATTTAAAATAAACCAAACTCTATACCAGTAATTCCACCAAAAAGAATCAATTCCAGTTAAACTAGCTTGGTAACAAGTGAGAAATATTCTTAATATTGTCGCATATTATTATTAATATTTTCAATATCTTGTGCGAAAGTTTGTAAGTAAGATGGATACTAGTGGCGTCTCTAAGCTAATTTTGTGTATTAGCAATCTTTTGTGGAACGGGCAAGATGCCCGTTCTAATTAGCGGGCAGGATGCCCGCACCACAAGAAAATTTTTTGCATCATTTTAGGCTTGTCAGTCAACTAGAGTTCAATAGTGCCAACACTTTAGCTGCCAATCACCACCCGCTACAGCCACAGCAGCAATATAATTATTCGCAGGTAGTAGCTCTAAAAGACTCCATTTTGTAGATGTCTGCAACTTGGCTGGTTCTGTAAGAGTCAGATACACTTGTGCTTGCTCTAACTGAGCAATTCCCTCACCAGTGGCTTTTAAATAAGCTTCCTTACAAGTCCAGTAGCGAAAAAATACCTGTTGTTGCTCATTGGGAGGGAGCGATCGCACTACTTCACATTCTCTAGGTAAAAAGAACCGCTTGGCAAGAGCTTCTATATCGTCAATTGGACGCACATACTCTAGGTCTACACCAATTTGACGATAACTCACCCCACACAACCCTAATCCTTGGGAATGTGACAAGTTAAACGCTAGCCCACTGTCAGCTAATTTATCAGCTAAGACTGGTTTACCACGGGATTGATAATCAAACGCTACCTCACCAGGAGCAATCCCCAAGTAGCAACCTAATATAGCTCGCAGAGTACCACGACCTGCAATGAAACGCTGCCGATGCTCTTGAAAATAGAATCTTTGAGCACGAGCCAGTTCATCACTGGAAAGGGTAGCGGCAAAATTCTCCAGCTTTGATTCTGGTTGCTCCAGATCTATGCGCCATACATGAACATCATCCGGCAACAAAGTTAAATCAGTTGGAGCAGGTAGCCAGTTAGTCATTTAGGGAATGGGACATGGGACAAACAGTTCCGAGTGCTGAGGAGCCACTGCTCAACTAGGGTTCCCCGGCTTGTAGCAAGTGGCGTTGCTGAGTACTTAGTAGTGAGTTACTCACTTCTTAGCTCAGAACTCAGCACTCCTGAGGGGATAGGGACAGCCCTGCTCGACTAGGGTTCCCAAGCATAGAACAAGTGGCGTCATGGGGCATGGGCGATCGTCTCATCTTCCCCTGCGCCCCCTCCCCTTGCCTCCACTACGGACGCTCTTCAATCACACGGTCAATTAAACCGTATTCCTTGGCTTCTTGGGCAGACATGAAAAAGTCACGATCCATGTCTTTTTCAATCTTGGCTATAGTTTGTCCGGTGTTGTTAGCGTAAATCTGATTGAGCTGGTGACGAATCCGCAGAATCTCTCTAGCTTCAATTTCGATATCGCTGGCTTGCCCACGGGTACCACCAGAAGGTTGGTGAATCATAATCCGGGAGTGGGGTAATGCCATGCGTTTGCCTTTAGTACCAGCCGCCAGCAGAAATGACCCCATTGAGGCAGCTAAACCCACGCAAATTGTGACGACATCTGATTTGATGTGTTGCATGGTGTCAAAAATAGCCAAGCCAGAAGTTACCATTCCCCCAGGGGAATTGATATATAAGTAAATATCTTTGCCCGGATCTTCTGAATCCAGGTACAGCATTACAGCAATGATCTGGTTGGCAATTTCATCATCAATATCTCGTCCCAAGAAAATAATCCGTTCCCGGTAAAGGCGATCATAGATGCTGATCCAATCGGTAAACTGCCCTCCGGGCATCCGATAAGGAACTTTAGGAATACCAATAGGCATTTGTGCTACTCCGTGTGTAATTTAGTTATTAGTTATTAGTCATTAGTCATTTGCCTTATACAAAGGACAAATAACAGATGACAAATTAGAGGACACTAGCAGGCAGTGGAGGATTAGCCAGTTCTTCTTTTTCAAAAACTCGGTCAATTAAACCATACTCCTTAGCTTGATAAGGAGTCATGTAAAAGAGACGATCCATGTCTTTGATAATTTTTTCTAGTGGCTGTTCAGTGGTGCGAGACAAGATATCAACCATTGATGCCTTGTTTACCAGAACTTCCTTCGCCCGAATTTGAATATCCGTTGCTTGACCTTGGGCGTAGCTCTTGGGCTGGTGCAGGATGATGTTGGCGTTAGGTAAACTGGCGCGACAACCTTTTGTGCCGGCACTGAGTAGCATCGCTGCCATACCCATTGCTGAACCAATACAAATGGTGTGGATGGGTGGCTTGATGTATTTCATTGTGTCATAGATAGCGAAGGCTTCGGTTTCAAAGCCAACAGGGTCGCCACTGTAACCGGAAGTGCCGGTTGAGTTGATATAAATTTTTATCGGCTTGTCGGGATCGTCGGACTGCAAATAAAGAAGTTGAGCGACGATTAACTCTGTGACAGCAGGCACCAGTGGCATACCGAGATAGACAATTCGCTCCTTTAACAATAGGGAGGGTAAATCTGGCGGCGGTGTCCGGTAGGAGTTATCGCCGTAATAGGGGGCTTGAACAGCCTTGATGGGGGAAATGTCCATAGCAACTGATCGCCTGAAACTATGCCGTTAACTGTAATACATCCTAGCGCGATGCTAACGCTCTTTCAGGTGTGGATTTCTCCCTAACGCTACAGGGGGCGGGGCATCTGCCAATGCTAGGTTTGTAAGATATTCTGAATATTAAGTTGTTGTTTGTTATTTGTCATTAGTTATTTGTGATTTGGTAGAGACGTTGCAGTGCCACGTCTGTACAAGGGTCTATTGCCTGTTCCCTGTTAATATATTTTGTTTTCCGTAGTGGTGATGAGGCGTTTTGTAGTTATTTATAAATACATACATCCTGAATAGGAAGTTGAAATTATGAAAGTTAGCTTAGAGCCATCCTTAAATGATGCGAACTTGGATGCTAATCAACCAAATTCTCAGCGTCAGTTGTCGATCGCTATTTCTGCGGCGGGGGAAGTTTTAGACCGGAGTGTGCCGTTGAATCTGTGCCTGATCCTTGATCACAGTGGTTCCATGAATGGGCGACCACTAGAAACGGTGAAGGAAGCAGCTAATCGTTTGGTTGACCGATTGAGTCCTGGCGATCGCCTGAGTGTTGTAGTGTTTGATCACCGGGCAAAGGTTTTAGTCCCCAATCAAGTGATTGAAGACCCAGAACAGATAAAAAGACAAATTAACCGCCTGACTGCTGATGGAGGAACGGCAATTGATGAAGGGTTGCGGTTGGGGATTGAGGAGCTAGCTAAGGGTAAAAAAGAAACTGTCTCCCAAGCCTTTTTGTTAACCGATGGCGAAAATGAACACGGCAATAACGATCGCTGTCTGAAATTTGCCCAATTGGCGGCTGGTTATAATTTGACTTTGAATACCTTGGGTTTTGGTGACAACTGGAATCAGGATGTTTTAGAAAAAATTGCGGATGCGGCGGCGGGGACATTATCTTACATTCAACGTCCTGATCAGGCCGTGAATGAGTTCGGTCGCCTGTTCAACCGGATTCAATCGGTGGGATTAACTAATGCCTATCTGCTATTCTCCCTGATGCCCAATGTCCGGCTAGCGGAACTCAAGCCAGTAGCCCAGGTTGCACCAGACACAATTGAGTTACCACTGCAACCAGAAGCTGATGGTCGCTTCTCTGTGCGCTTGGGAGACTTGATGAAGGATGCAGAACGAGTAATTTTGGCTAATATTTATTTGGGACAATTACCAGAAGGTAAACAGGCGATCGCTAATCTCCAAGTCCGCTACGATGATCCCTCCCAGAACCAGACAGGGTTACTTTCCGCCAGTCAGGCAGTTTATGCCAATGTCACGAGGGTGTACCAACCTGCCACCAATCGAGAAGTGCAACAATCTATCCTGGCCTTAGCTAAGTATCGACAAACCCAGTTAGCAGAAGCAAAATTACAGCAGGGCGATCGCGCTGGTGCAGCCACAATGTTGCAAACTGCTGCTAAAACTGCCTTGCAAATGGGCGATACTGGAGCAGCGACAGTCTTGCAAACTTCCGCCACTCGCCTGCAAGCTGGTGAAGAGTTATCAGAAAGCGATCGCAAGAAAACCAGGATTGTCTCCAAAACAATTTTGCAAGATACCCCTCGCCAATGAAAGTTAAATTGCTGTCGGCCTTAAATGACCATAGTGTGGATGCGGCTCAATTAAATAGCCAGCGTCAGTTGGGAATTTCCATTTCGGCAATTGCAGGTGAATTGGAGGAGAGTCTACCGCTCAATTTATGCCTGATTCTGGATCAGAGTGGTTCCATGCATGGTCAACCCATGAAAACCGTCATTCAGGCAGTTGAGCAATTATTAGATCAACTCAAAGTAGGCGATCGGCTCTCAGTTGTGGCTTTTGCTGGTTCTGCGACAGTCATTATCCCCAACCAAATCGTCCTCGATCCCAAAAGTATCAAATCCCAAATTAAAAACAAACTCAGTGCTAGCGGCGGTACGGTGATTGCTGATGGTTTAGCACTAGGAATCACAGAATTGATGAAGGGTACACAAGGCGCTGTTTCCCAAGGGTTTTTACTGACAGACGGTCATGGTGAAGGTGGCTTGCGGATTTGGAAGTGGGATATCACCCCAGATGATAACAAGCGCTGTCTAGAACTTGCCCACAGGGCGACTAAGTTCAATCTGACCATCAACACTCTCGGATTTGGCAGTAGCTGGAACCAAGATTTATTAGAAAAAATTGCCGATGCAGGCGGTGGGACTCTCGCCTTTATTGAACATCCTGAACAAGCAGTAGAACAATTTAGTCGCCTGTTTAGACGGATTCAATCGGTTGGCTTAACCAATGCCTACTTACGATTATTTCTTAAACCCAATGTCCGGTTAGCAGAACTTAAACCCATAGCCCAAGTTGCCCCAGACACAATTGAATTACCAGTGCAACCAGAAGCCGATGGTTACTTCGCTGTGCGCTTGGGAGACTTAATGAAAGATGCAAAACGGGTAGTTTTAGCCAATATTTATTTAGGGAATTTACCAGAAGGTGAACAAGAAATTGGACACCTGCAAATCCGTTATGATGATCCATCTCTAGACCTGCAAGGCTTACTCTCGCCAATTTTCCCAGTATATGTAAATGTGGTGCGAGCCTATCAACCTGCTACTGATCCCGAAGTGCAACAATCCATCCTGGCATTAGCTAAGTATCGTCAAACCCAGCTAGCAGAGGCAAAATTACAACAAGGCGATCGCACTGGTGCAGCTACAATGCTGCAAACTGCTGCTAAAACTGCCTTGCAAATAGGAGATACAAATGCCGCGACAGTGTTGCAAACTTCCGCCACCCGCCTCCAAGCTGGTGAAGATTTATCAGAAAGCGATCGCAAGAAAACTCGGATTGTCTCCAAAACAGTTTTGCAAGAATAACTTTACCAATTCAAAATTAAGAAATTCGGATTGCAACTTTTAGGGGTTTGAATCTATTGCCGGATTTTAGAGAATTGGTATTATAGGGTGGGCGTCTTGCCTGCCCTAATAATTCCTAATACTCTGTGGGCAGCGTAAAGCCCTATGTAATTTATGAAAACTACTGGCATTCATCATATAGCCGTTATTTGCTCCGACTATGAACGCTCAAAAAAGTTTTACGTGGAAGTATTAGGTTTTGAAATTATTCTAGAGACTTTTCGTTCTGAAAGAAATTCTTATAAATTAGACTTACAAGTGGGAGAAAATACACAAATCGAGCTATTTTCTTTTCCCGATCCTCCACAGAGAGTTAGTAGTCCAGAAGCTTGCGGTTTAAGACATCTAGCTTTTAAAGTTGAGGATGTAGAAAAGACTGTTGCTTACTTGCGATCGCAAAGCATAGAAGTAGAAAATATCAGAATTGATGAAATTACTGGTAAGAAATTCGCATTTTTTCAAGACCCAGATAATTTACCTTTAGAGATTTATGAGCTTTAAAGTATTTTTCAAATTCTATTTTTTTGAGCTTTCCAAGTCCCACCGTAAACATAAAATGGGTTGTTTTCACTCACAGCAGTCCAACATTCAGGACAGACAAAAATCCATTGATCGCCCTCTTCGCATTTTATCCGATACAAAATGAGTGCAGATAACCCGCAGCGATTGCATAATTTAACTCGTGTTTTACTTCGCATTATTTTTTCAAATTTGTGTCAGATAGCGATCGCTGCCACAATTTTATTACCCAGTTGACTTTGTGTTTTTCTACTCTTCTACCAATTCCATCAATTCTTCAATCGTCACCTCAAAAGTACGGGCTATTTTATAGACTGCACTTAGATCAACTGTATTCAAAACATCACGTTGAACGTAACTTTTAACAGTGTTGTAGTTGACTCCGGAACGGTCAGCAACTTCTTTTAGTGTCCAACTCTTCTGTTGAGCCATTTCTCGAATTCGCAGCCTAACATAGCCCATTTTGTAGTTAACAACGGTGCATATGCGCCCGATAATATTTGTGTACCTGAAAAGCAGTCGCTCGTCTTGCCTGGAAAACTTGAGAGCGACCGCAATACATATCACATCTCATGAATATGAGAAGGATTACTATATGATATCAACGTCTCAGCCAAAATCAAATATTCATCCTTGGTGTGTAATTCGCCAACTACCAAATATGCAACGTTTAGTAGTGGCTCGGTTTCATCGTCGTCATGATGCGGATGGATATTTACAACTTCTGCGGCAATTACTACCGACTACAAATCATGTCGTTGTATTTGATTTGACACGGCAGAAATTTAACTGAGAGAATTAAAACTATTAGTGGCGTGGCAAGGCTAAAATGTTGCAAACAATTTGGGAGCATCCCAAATGTGTAAATTTATTTTTTTGTAGTGCGGGCTTCTAGCCCGCTTCCTGGACATTTAGTGGCGTGGCAAGGCTAAAATGTTGCAAACAATTTGGGAGCATCCCAAATGTGTAAATTTATTTTTTTGTAGTGCGGGCTTCTAGCCCGCTTCCTGGACATTAGGAAGCAAGATGCTCCCACTACAAATTTTATTTTTGCAAAATTGGGATGCTCCCAACAATTTTCTTGTGGTGCGGGCATCTTGCCCGTTCTACAAGAGATTGCTAATACACAAAATTAGCTTAGACACGCTACTAGAGCGATCGCTGCCACAATTTTAGGGGCAAATCTACCCCTATTTGAAAAACTTTCAGGATTCCTGGTATAGCAGTGATCAGTAGATTAGCAACTAGACTGTGAGCTTTGTATTCGGCCATTACACGCCTCTTGCTAAAATTACATAATGTTTGACAATATCTGCAAATTTCTAGCTGAAAACTTCTCCACCGATTTTGCTACTTGGTTGTTAGGAGAACCTATCACATTAACTGAACTAAGTCCTCAAGAATTATCTTTAGAACCCATCCGTGCTGACGCGCTGATTCTGCTACAGTCTGCACAAAATATATTACATTTAGAATTCCAGACTCAGGTCGATTCAGAAATCCCTTTTCGGATGCTAGATTACCGCGTTCGGAGTTATCGCCGCTTTCCACAAAAAGCTATGCATCAAGTTGTGATTTATCTCAAGCGGACAGATTCGGAATTGGCGCGACAAAATACATTTATCATTCCAGGAACTCGCCATGAATTTAAAGTCACCCGACTTTGGGAACAACCAACTGAGGACTTTCTCACTACTCCTGGACTATTGCCCTTGGCAGTATTAAGCAACACAGTCTCTCCTGAAGTAGTACTGAACGACGTGGCGCGACAAATTAATCATATAACCGAATTAAAAACTCAAAGCAATATTGCTGCTTCCACAGCGATTTTAGCTGGGTTAGTATTAAATAAAGAGGTCATCAAAAGAATTTTAAGGTCAGATATTATGCGTGAGTCAGTAATTTATCAGGAAATTTTACAAGAAGGTAAAGCCGAAGGTAAAGCCGAAGGTAAGACTGAAGGTAAAGCCGAAGGTAAAGCTGAAGGTAAAGCCGAAGCTTTAATTGAAGTAGCTAGAAATCTATTGAATACAGATATGTCGCTAGAACAAATCGCAAAAGTGACGGGTTTGTCAATGGAACAGTTACAATTTCTACAAACAGAGTTGGGAAATGGGGCAGGTCAATAAGATTTTAGTTTATCTAAATAAATAATCGGTGCAGTCAATCTACACCGATTATTAAGTTTTACCTGAATTGAACATCCCATAGTCTCATGCTAATGCTGAAGCTTGGGGTTTGGCAAAAATCATCCTTCCGGCGGTGGTTTGCAAAGCACTAGTGACTACTACCCGCAATTCGCCACCTACATAACTGCTACCTTCTTCAACGACAACCATTGTGCCATCGTCTAGGTAGCCAATACCTTGAGAGGGTTCTTTACCTTCCTTAAGAATTTTGAGATCCAGGTTATCGCCGGGTAAATAAGTTGGACGGACGGCGTTCACCAAATCGTTGACATTCAAAACTGGGACTTTCTGCACACTAGCAACTTTCGATAAGTTGTAGTCGTTGGTGAGCAAGGTTCCACTAATTTCTTGAGCAAAGCGGACTAACTTGGCGTCGACTGTGGGAATATCGTCGTAGTCGACTGGGTTGATGAGAATGCGATCGCTGTAAGCTTCTTTAATCCGATTGAGAATCTCTAGGCCCCGCCTTCCTCTCACCCGCTTTTGGTCTTTACTGGCATCGGCAACTTGTTGTAGTTCTTGCAAAACAAACTGTGGCACAATAATTTGTCCTTCCAAAAACCCTGTTTCTAGAAGTGCTTCAATACGACCATCGATAATACAACTGGTGTCTAGAACTTTGGTATTAGCAGGTTTGAGAGTCCCTTCTACGACCATTGTCTCCACGGTGTTGGGGTTAATGAATCGTAGTAAGCCTCTACCGTGGGTATCTGCCAAATTCATACCCGTTACCGACAGCATGATACTACCAACAACTGCTACCAAGGGTTTAATAAAACTAAAATCCGTGGGTATGGGTAGCAAAAATAACGGGGCAAGCATTAAGTTAGCAACTAATAGCCCAATTACTAAGCCAATTGCCCGCGTTAGAATCACTTCAAGTGGCATTTCGCGGACTTGCGCTTCTAGACGACGATATGTAGTCTGGAAACTTAAACCGACAGCACCGCCAATAATGGCGGCAAAGACGGCAAATACTAGGCGTAAGGCATCTAGATTAGTCACACCATCTAATGTTCCCTCAGGTAACACTTCGACGCCGTAGAAACCGATTCCTGACGCTGCTAGGATGAATGAGAGAATAATAATTGCGTCCAGCATGGTTGTGTTGTTTTCCTGCAACTGTGTTAACCGACGTAGTTAAGTTTTGTTTATTTCATCGCTAAAATAGATTCAGAAATATTTACTTAACACTAGAGGTTTAAGCAGGCAATATCTGCAAATATTATAACCAAATACTTTTATCTTCATATTTTTAACTGTTTTGTTGTAAAACGATAAAACTAGAAACAAATTAATAAATAATCTGGTGCAAATAAAATTCACTGGTAGGGGTCTTCATCTCTGACAAAGTTCTGCTCGGAGGAAACCACCACACCCTGCGGGAAGCAGCAGAAACGTCTACAGACTTTGAGCTTTGTCATTTGTCATTTGTCATTTGTAAATATTTGTGCCTGTTCTCTCCGACTTCCTGAATGTTCATTTTTAGTAATTCTCAATAAGTTTAATGCTTATTCTTTTTCGCAATGGATCAAAAACTTAAATTTTCCAGTAATCCGAGTTCTGCTTATGTGCATATTCCCTTTTGCAGACGGCGGTGCTTTTATTGTGATTTCCCTGTGTTTGTTGTGGGCGATCGCCGACGGGGTGAAACATCTGGTACTATCTCCCAATATGTCGAGGTGCTATGCCAAGAAATCGTCACTGCATCAGCTTTTGGTCAACCTCTCAAAACTATTTTTTTTGGTGGTGGTACGCCTTCACTACTATCAACAGCACAGTTAGAGCAAATCCTAGCAGCACTAAAAGAGCGTTTTGGTATTTTAGCTGGGGCAGAAATTTCTATGGAAATAGACCCAGGCACATTTGATTTAGCGCAGATTACAGGCTACCGTAGCCTAGGAGTCAATCGGGTAAGTTTTGGTGTCCAAGCCTTTCAAGAAGACTTGTTAAAAATTGCCGGGCGATCGCACTCACTTGCAGATATCTTTGCATCTGTAGAATTAATCCGCCAAGTCGAGATTCCCGAATTGAGTTTAGACTTAATCTCTGGTTTGCCGCATCAGTCTTTGGGTCAGTGGCAAGATTCCCTCAACAAAGCAGTGGCGATCGCCCCAAATCATATTTCCATATATGATTTGACAATTGAGCCGGGAACTGCTTTTGGTCGATACCATAAACCAGGTGCTAATCCTTTGCCGACTGAAGAAACCACGGTCAAAATGTACCAAATGGCACAGCAAATTTTAACGGGTGCAGGTTACGAACATTATGAAATTTCCAACTACGCCCGTTCAGGGCATCAGTGTCAGCATAACCGGATTTATTGGGAAAATCGCCCTTATTATGGTTTCGGTATGGGTGCGGCGAGTTATGTAGAAGGAAAACGGTTTACCCGTCCCCGTAAAACCCAAGAATATTATCAGTGGGTGAAAGCTGGATGTGTGATTGATTGTGAAGTGACACCACCAGAAGAGGTATTGTTAGACACCTTAATGCTAGGCTTGCGTTTAGCAGAGGGGATGAATCTATCCAGTTTGAGTGCAGAGTTTGGTGAAGAGAAAGTAGCGGAAATTCACAAATGCTTGCGATCGCACTTTGAGCGTGGTTGGGTGGAAGTGGTAGCAGGAAGGTTGCGTTTGACCGATCCCCAAGGGTTTTTATTTTCTAATGTAGTATTGGCGGAGTTATTTGCACAGTTGTAAACTGTACTGCTACATAGTGTTGATTGGGTAGGCACGAACTGCTGCATCTACCGTTGCAATCGTCAGACCATTTTGTAAAGCCTGACAGATGAGCATTCTATCAAATGGATCACGATGTAAAGGTGGCAATTTAGCCAGTTGAGCTACACTAATTTCATCAAGAGCAAGACTCGGAATTTGATGCAGATCACGCTGTTTTGGAAGATACATTTCTGGTGTCTCTGGCAATGGGAGTTTGCCTAACTGATACTTGACAATACACTCCCAAACAGAAACTACACTCAAGTATATTTCGTTATCTGAATCACGAACAACGTCTCGAACATCTGCTGATAATCGACTGTCTCCACTGATGAACCACAGAAAGATATGTGTGTCCAGGAGAACTTTCATTTACCCTCAAAAGCACTCAAAATATCCTCTGGTAAAGGTGCATCAAAATTGTCGGGGACTGTGAATTCACCAGCACATAAGCCAAAGGGTCGTAATTGTTTACCGCTTGATGAAATAGGTCTAATTTCAGCGATCGGTTTATCTGCTTGCATGATAATAAAAGTTACACCAGCTTCCACTTGGCGGAGATATTTCAAGGGATCGCGCTGAATTTCATCAATTGTTACATTCAACATGGCAATATTTTTCGATTAGGGATAGTTCATCAGCTAATCCAACATTATAGTAATAATAAGGTAAACGCCTATTGAGATGATCAAAAATGCTTGCTATTGCCTCCTGCGGGCGCGAATCACGCACTTTGAGCATGGTTGGGTGGAAGTAGTAGCAGGAAGGTTGCGTTTGACCGATCCCCAAGGATTTTTATTTTCTAATGTAGTGTTGGCAGACTTATTCGCACAGTTGTAAACAGGATAAAATACTTCTTGCCAATAGGAGTGCGATCCGCCGCACCAGAACTGTTAGATGGCGAATGTGGCATGATTACTCGATAAGATGTAAGCAGACAAAGTATTTTAAAAACTCGCCTGATGAACTCAACAGCTAGCTTGCTTACCCGCATTACTCAAACGCCTGGTCAGTGTGGTGGACGTCCCTGCATTCGAGGAATGCGAATTCGAGTCAGCGATATTTTAGAAATGTTGGCTGAGAACGTTAGCGTCACTGAAATTTTAGAAGACTTCCCTGATTTGGAATTAGCAGATATTCAAGCCTGTCTAATATTTGCAGCACGCCGTACTGATTTTCCCAGACTAACGGCATGAAGATTTGGATCGATGCTCAACTACCACCAAGACTAGCAAACTGGTTGTCAGCAACCTTTGGTTTAGAAGCGGTTGCGCTGCGAGACTTATCACTTCGAGATGCTCAAGATATTGAAATTTTTGCAGCAGCACGAACCGAAAACGCTGTAATTATGACGAAAGACAGCGACTTCATTGATTTGGTCTGTCGCCTGGGAACACCTCCTCAAATTTTATGGTTAACCTGTGGTAACGTTACAAATCGCAATTTACAACGGTTATTGACAGCGACTTTACCTGATGCGTTAGAACAATTACAGCAAGGAGAAATGATTGTGGAAATCAGCAATACTCCTTAAATGACTCCCTAACCTTCCGAGTAACCCTCCACAGATAAGACCGCCCGCGCGCAGCGATGCCCGTAAGGACTAGTAGAATGCCGAGAATGGAGATTGACTGATTTGGTGCAGCTTCACATTAATTTGGTATAAGTCCAATATTTTCAATGTATTCCTCACTTGTATCACCAAAATTTCCGCCTAATATCCAAATTAGGACATTAGACGAAAATTTTGGCGATATTTTTCTATGGAACAAGGCAAGGGGCTATAAATTACCAGTGAAAACCTTTTGCGCTGGGCCAGTCATGTACAGGCGTTGGTCAGTTTCCGACCATTCAATTTGCAAAGGCCCGCCTGGCAATTCTACAGTCGCTGTACGATCGCTCTTCTCTGTCAACACGGCAGCGACTAAAGCAGCACAAGCACCAGTACCACAAGCTAAGGTAATCCCCGCACCCCGTTCCCAAACCCGCATTTTCAGATAATCACGGCGCACTACTTGAATAAACTCGGTATTTGTGCGTTGGGGAAAAGCGGGATGATGTTCAAATTGGGGGCCGATGGTTTCTAAAGGAATGGCGGCGACATCATCCACAAAGGTAATGCAGTGGGGATTACCCATGCTGACACAGGTAACATTCCAAGATTTTCCTGCAACCTCTAAGGGTTGATTAATCACCTTGGCTTCAGCAGGTGCAAGGGTGGTGGGAATCTCCTTAGCAAGCAACCTGGGTAAACCCATATCCACTTTTACCTGACCATCGGGTAATACTTGGGGTGTAATCACGCCAGCCAAGGTATGAATCCGATATAGGTCTTGATTTCGGGAATCGCCTGCCAATTCTGCCAAAAATCCAGCTAAACAGCGAATCCCGTTACCACACATTTCCGGTTCCGAACCATCGGAATTAAAAATCCGCATGGTGTAATCAGTACCATTTTCCCCAGGCAGGGCAAAAATCACACCATCAGCACCGATACCAAAATGGCGATCGCACAACTTGATGGCTTGCTCAGGAGTGATTACTGGCAAGGATGATGAACGATTATCAATGAGAATAAAGTCATTGCCTAGACCGTGATACTTAGTAAATTCGATTGCCATTTATCTCAGGATGAATTATCAATGAATTGGGAATAGGGCATGGGGCATTGGGCATTGGTATTTCTGTTCTGCTGCCTATTCCCTGTTGCCTTAATTAAACATATTCTCATCTACATACAATCATTACCAAAAATGCTGACAACCGAATTTGATACGTCACTCCCAAGCATCCGGCAAGTGCAAAGTTTAATTAAAGAAACAACAGTAGTAGAGTTAAAGCTGGTGACAGGGGATCTACTAACGGGTAGGGTAATCTGGCAAGACCCACACTGCATGTGTGTTGTGGACGAAAACAGTCAGCAAATTACAGTGTGGAAACAAGCGATCGCCTATCTGAAGCCGAAGGGTTAGTTATTTGTCATTCACCCGTGCCCTATTCCCTATTCCAAACAATTATCCACTGGTAGAGACTCTTTGAGGGCTTCTGCTTCACCAGCTTTAAATATTGGGACAGATAAGGGTAGGACTCCCTGAGGAGCAAACAAGGGTTGTAGTTGATTAAGTTTCAATAAGTTACCACATAGTAACATTTGGTCGCCTACTCGTAACTCTGTGCTGCCATCAGGAGAGCGGATAAATTTGCCATCTCGCCGCATGGCCTGTACTTCTACGTCGTATTGCTGACGGATATCCCAATCTACTAGGGTTTTACCCAAGATGGGAGAGTCAGTGTTTACCGTCATCCATTGGCAAGCGCTGTGTTCTCCGGGAACCACCGCCCCACCTATGGCGAAGTCAGCCAAGGCTGCTAATTCTTCATCTGCACCTACGACTAAAAGGCGATCGCTTTCTTGTAACCTAGTTTGGTTATCGGGATAATCGATTTCTTGCCCGTCAGCGCGGCGAATTGCCATTAAGCTTACCCCTGTTAAATAGCGGATATCAGCTTCTTCTAGACTCATGCCGATTAAAGGCGAGCCAGATGGGAGGGGATACCAGCGTCGATTTAAATCGAGGGTTGCTTGTTGTAAATCGCGGGCAACTTCAGATGCGGAACGTTCTGGTCGTAATGCTAAATAATGATTGTTGCGGATTTGCTGCATTTCTCTTTGGATGACAGCAGGTGACAAACCAACATCAGTTAATAGATAAGTTGCCATTTCTAAACTGGCTTCAAACTCTGGTTGCACGACTTCCCTTGCACCTAGTTGATAAAGCACTTCAATATCTTTATCTTGGGTGGCGCGGACAACTAAATCTAATTCTGGGCATAATTCTAGAGCACGTTTGAGGCAAAGACGAGTACTCATAGGATCAGGTAATGCGATCGCCATACCTTTAGCGTGGTTAACTCCAGCAGTTTCTAGAACGTGGAGGCTCACACAATTGCCATAGACATAAGCAACTCCAGCATCCCGCAATTGCTGAATTCTGCGTTCTGATTGGTCAATTACTACTATAGGTAACTGATGTTGCTGCAATAGCTTCACCAAATTCTTACCCACTCGCCCATAGCCACAGACTACAATATGGTCTTTCAAGGGCAGTTCATCTGAGACATCACGGGGCTTATCCTCTTCTAAGTAGGGTTTCAGCCAGGGCATGGTTTCGGCGAAGTTGAAGAGAAATGGCACTAATCGCAGCACAAACGGGGTAATTACCAATGTGACGGCGGTGGTTCCCAAAATTAGTAAATATATCTGTCGGGATACCAACCCTAAAGCCTGTCCTTCGCTGGCAAGTACAAAGGAAAATTCCCCAATTTGAGCCAATCCTAATCCAGCTATCAAGGCTGTTTTCAGAGGATAGCGGAACAGCTTGACTAGGGGTGTAATAATCAAAAACTTACCAACAAACACCAGTGCTACTAACCCCAGAATTAATTCTAGGTTGTTCCACAAAAACACTGGGTCAATTAACATCCCAATGGCGGCAAAAAATAAACTGGCAAAGATATCTCGTAATGGTTCGACATAAGTCAGGGTTTGATCGGCGTATTCCACCTCCGAAATCATCAAACCGGCAACAAATGCCCCCATTTCAATCGATAGCCCTAGATATTCAGTCAGTAGGGCTATACCTAAACATAATGCTACTACACCTAATAAAAATAGCTCTCGGCTTTCAGTACGGGCGAGGAGCCGTAATAAGGGTGGGATGAGCCAAATCCCGGCTACAACTGCCCCAGATGCAAATAACCCAATTCGCAACAGCGCTGTGAGGACTGCGATACCTATGGCTTCAGCTGGCTCATTTAAGGCTGGTAACACTGCCAGCATTAGCCCCAGTGCCAAGTCCTGCACTACCAAAATACCCAACATCACCTGTCCGTGGGGCGTTTCCGTTTCGTTACGCTCCATCAAGCACTTGAGAACAACGGCTGTGGAAGATAAAGACAGAATTGACCCTAAAAACACTCCCTTCGCTGGTAGTGCTCCCCAGGCTCCAGTTACCCCACACAGCAAAACTGTGACTAGAATTGTCAGGACAATTTGCAGTCCCCCTCCTCCGAGGGCGATCGCTTGCACTTTTTTGAGTTCCGCAAAGGAAAACTCTACTCCCAAGGCAAATAACAAAAAAGCGACGCCGAACTGGGCTAGGGTTTCTACTTGAATAACTTCTTTAATTAGTCCCAGTCCAGCCGGGCCGATAATCATCCCACCGATGAGGTAGCCTAGCAAAACAGGCTGTTTTACCAGCGCCGCCAAAAGTCCCCCACAGGCTGCGACGGCGAGAACTGAAACTAAATCAACAATTAATCTAAAATCTTCTTGCACCAGTTTTACAAAGAACTATTAAGACCTATTAACCTCAGCATACAAATTTTTATATCTTTCCGGGCCAGCTTGTTGGTGCAGAAATACAAAATTCGCATAAAGTCTCTGGAGTGAGAAATATGCACTTTAGAGATTGGTCAAGGGTCAGGAGAGACGCGATTATACTCTTACGAGAAGCCGCTCTACGAGCGTCTACGCGTCTGTACAAGGTCAAGGGTCAAGGGTATTTTTCTGATTCCCAATGCCCCATGCCCAATACCCATCTAAGCTATATCTTCCTCAACCCAAGTACTGTAGACATCTTCAACAAATTTGCTGTAACGCCGAGTCCCTTTGTTCTTCTTCACTCTCACTTTCAGGGTGGTGAGATACATTCCATGCATCACTTCATGTCCATAACCGAAAACTGTACCAATTGGCCCTGTGGCTTGATACCGAACATCATCTTCAATTTTCAGCATGGGTTCTGACTCCTTGATTAAATAAGTTGAGTGGTTGACGTTTTACTGTTTGTATGCAACAGAATTGTTCTGTTGATAGACCTTAAGCGGCTACTGGTGATTTACTCTGTGTTACAGATGTACTTTTAGCCAATAAACTGGTATATAGTTGAGCCAATCGGGATGCTACGCTGTGCCAACTAAATGCAATTTCTACACGCTGCCTACCAGTTTCACCTAAGTGTTTTCCCCATTCAGGATTCGTGAGAATACGATCAATAGCGGCAGCGAAGGCTACTTGATTTTTGGGAGGAGCAAGTAAACCTGTAACTTCTGGGACAACCGTAAACTGTAATCCCCCCACATTACTGGCGACAACGGGAGTTCGACTAGCCATTGCTTCAATGGCGACTAAACCAAAAGGTTCGTAATGGCTGGGTACTACGCAAACATCAGCAGCAGCATAGTAGTAAGGGAGGACAGTATCATCTAGGCGTCCAGGAAACATAGTGTTATCCTTTAACCCCAGTTCAGCGACAATTTTGGCGATGCGATCGCGTTCTATGCCATCACTTTGACCGGGACGGCTACCACCAGCAATCACTAACTGGAGATTGGTTTTACCTCTTAATTGAGACTTTGCGATCGCTCTCACTAGGGTTTCAATCCCTTTACGCTGATCAAAGCGACCAACGTATAGCACCATCTTGAGATCAGACGCTATGCCTAAGTATTCTCGTGCGGTAGCTTTGTCAACTTTGCCAAATTTATCAATATCAGTGCCACAAGGAATCATTTCTGTCCGCCCTGCGGTAGAAACCAGCGTCCGCATGTACTTCTGCTCTTGAGGACTGGTCACTATTACTCGATCTACAGTCTCTAAACAGGCTTTTTCTACGGCTAATCGCTCGACTGCAATCACAGGAACATTACTTATACTTCTGTATTTTATCGCTCCCAGGGAGTGGTAAGTATGCACCTGAATCAGGGGTTGCTGCTTTTTCAACTCCATACCTACCCAAGAGGATAACCAGTAGTTGGTATGAATTATGGGATACTGGAATCCTTGCTGTTGCTGGAACTTTTGGAATTCCGCCACGAATTTGCCTAGGTAGTGAAATAAATAATCTCGCCCAATGAACTTAGAAGGGCCTGCCTTTAACCGAATAGTGCGACAGTTATGACTATGTTGAGAAATGGTAGCTTGCTCAGGACTACTACGACGAGTAAACATATCCACTTGCCAACCTTGTTGAGCTAATGCATAACCTACTTCACGTACATAGACATTTTGACCACCAGATTCTTGTTTACCAATTTCGATCGCCGGGTCTCCATCAACAGAAATCAGAGCAATACTGTGCTGTTTATTCTGGAACATAGTAGATTCACCTCAGGGCAAACAATCCTGCCTCAGACGCCAGAAACTGATCGTGTATTTAAATTCTCCTCTTAGCCAAGGACAGGTACAACGAAGGGTAATGCTACCAGCCAAGGACACTGACGAGAACAAACATTACTGAATAAGAATGCTGCTCGTTCAGTCTCCTCTCAATGCCTACGAAGTTAGCTGACGGGCTAGAACTGAGAGATGTTCTTCTTAATCAAGGACGAAGCATGAGGTGTGAAGTTTTATTTTTCACTTACCATTTATACTTGTATCTTGAGCTAAGATACGCCCCAAATTTGGTTCCTCCGCTCTCTGATGACTTTGAATCGCAAGGGATTTCAAAGCAAACAATGGGATTAGGCAGACTGATTTAATTTTCTTTACCTTACCTTGTAAACATCAGTGAAGTCAAGAAGTTGAAAAAGCAAGGGTGTTGTAAAGCACTGGAACTAGGGGTCAGGAGAGACGCGATTAATCGTGTACAAGGGTCAAGAGTGATTATTCTCATCTCCTCAATGCTCAATGCCTAATTGCCAAATCTGTAACAAAATCTGTAACAACAACATTATTTGTGCTTATATCCGTCTAAATTGATGACAAATCTCAGGGCGATCGCGGAATCGACGGGTAATGTTTCTTAAAGATGTTCGAGATTATCAAATTCTATTTCTCTCATTATTCCTAGTGTTGGGAATTGGGACAAGGGATTGGACGCTAAGGCTAGAGTTAATTGCGGTGGCGATCGCTACTTGTCTTTTAACTCAAGGGATTTGTTCGGTGTTTCAGGAGTGGCCCAAAGAAAATAATTCTTCCTTCTCTCTCTGTGTCTCTGCTCTTGGTCTCCGTAGCGCCTTGATTACCTCATTGGGTCTGAGTTTACTGCTGCGGGCTGACCACTGGACGACAATGGCTATAGCCGCAGCCAGTGCGATCGCTAGTAAATTTCTCTTGCGAATGGGTGATAAGCATTTCTTCAATCCTGCTAATTTCGGCATCATTACCGCCTTATTACTCACTCCTGATGCTTGGGTTTCACCAGGACAGTGGGGTGAAGATTGGTGGTATGGGCTGTTATTTGCGGGGACTGGTGGGATGATTTTGCAGCGTGTCGGTCGTTGGGACACTACAGCTGCTTTTTTAGGTGCTTATTCTTTACTAGAAGCGATTCGCAACGTTTGGCTAGGCTGGACTTGGGATGTTTACTTGCATCGGTTGACGAGTGGGTCTTTGCTCTTATTTGCCCTGTTTATGGTTACAGACCCCCGCTCCATTCCCAATGCTCGAATTGGGCGTGTAGTTTGGGCAGTGTGCATTGCCATCTTAACTTTTATCCTGCGGAATTATTTCTTTGTCTCTACGGCAGTTTTTTGGGCGCTATTTATGCTTGCGCCTTTGACCATACTGTTGGATGCTCTCTGGCTAGCCCCGGAGTTTTCTTGGCTGCGGGGAATACAAAGGGAGAGCGGAGGTCAGGAAATGGTGATAGGGGAAAAATTCTGATAATTCTCAACTCTTAACCCCACATTTTGCTTTCGGAACCCAAAACATCACGATTGAAACCCAAAACATCACCTTCCTAACACCACACCGCTAAATCAAAACTCAATATATTTCGAGGAATAATTAAATGAAGCCTTTAAGATACGCCCTTTCTTTACTGTTAGTCTTGGTAGCTGTACTCTGTTTTACGCCAGCAGCTTGGGCATTTTGCGGATTTTATGTTGCCAAAGCTGATACCAAGCTTTATAACAAAGCGTCTCAGGTGATTATTGCACGAGATGGCGATCGCACTGTGTTAACAATGGCTAATGACTTTCAGGGCGAGGTCAAAGATTTTGCAATGGTCGTACCTGTACCAACAGTCCTGAAAAAAGAGCAAGTCCGCGTTGCTGAACCGAAAATCATTGAGCGTTTGGATGCTTTCAGTGCGCCACGATTAGTAGAATATTTCGACTCTGACCCCTGTACCCCAGTGTACGAAGCAGACAGACCTCAAGCTTTACCAGCACCATCAGCAGCTAATGAAAGTGTTGCGAGAAAAAGAAGCATTGATAGTTTAGGTGTCACCGTCGAGGCGCGTTTCAATGTTGGTGAATACGACATTGTCATCTTGAGTGCCAAAGAATCTGGTGGCTTAGAAACCTGGCTCAACCGCAATGGCTATAAAATGCCCAGAGGAGCAAAAGATTTACTCAAGCCCTACATCCGCTCCTCAATGAAATTCTTTGTTGCCAAAGTTAATCTCGATAAATTCGAGCAATCTGGCTATCAATTACTCCGACCTCTGCAAATCTCCTACCAGTCACCCAGATTTATGCTGCCTATTCGTTTAGGCATGATCAACGCCACCACTGAACAGGATTTGATTGTTTATATTTTATCGCCCAAAGGACAAGCAGAAATCACCAACTACCGCACCGTGAAAATCCCCTCAAATAACAACATTCCCATATTTGTCAAAAATGAATTTGGGGAATTTTACAAGTCTATGTTTCAAGCTGCTTACACAAAAGAAGACCGGAAAGTAGGTTTCTTAGAATATGCATGGGATATGGGGAGTTGTGACCCTTGTTCTGCTGAACCCCTGAATCCAGAAGAACTAAAACAAGCAGGCGTATTCTGGCTAGATAATGGTTCTAATGCACCAGTACCTCCCGGCTTTCGTCGTCCCTTTCCTACTAGTGATGTCTTCATTACCCGTTTACATGTCCGCTACACCCGCAATAAATTCCCAGAAGACCCCATGTTTCAAACAACCTCCAACCGGGAATCTTTTCAAGGGCGTTATGTTTTACAACATCCCTTCCGTGGTGAACTCAATTGTCCCGCAGGCAAAGAATATAAGCGCACCTTGTCACGGCGGTTTGAGCAAGAAGCACAAACTCTGGCTAGATTAACCAACTGGAATATCCAAGACATTCGCCAAAAAATGAAATTGACCGTAGGTAACTTGACAAATTCCTGGTGGGATAATTTCGTTGCTTGGTTGGGATTATAGGTCAACATAGTAGGGGCGGGATTTCCCCGCCCTCTCGGTCGCTTTCCCCGCCCTCTCGGTCGCGTTGCATCCAACCGAGAAACGGTATAAGATTCAGGCAAAGAAAACATTTCTTAACTACTAATAACGCCATGTGCGACTTAATATTCTGTAACAAGATCGTCGAACTGAAGAGGGTCACAATTATGGCGATTAAGCCAGAAACAGACAGTATGAGCTAAAATCTTGCGATTGAGACGACTGGTAAGATGCC
>JAESGB010000152.1_pt1 | contig 30331 bp, 49 predicted proteins | sample 9266211 | NCBI WGS metagenome assembly JAESGB01 (sample SAMN14514844, study PRJNA621659) | algae metagenome | isolation source: Goleter apudmare HA4340-LM2 and co-occurring heterotrophs from cave wall... | place: USA: Maniniholo cave, Kauai, Hawaii | collected 2009-07-28 | reverse complement strand
CAGGCGCGGATGATGGCGAGCACATTGTCATTTAACATGAGCAGGCTGGCCCACCCACTGTCAGGCAATCTGGGCAGAAATTCGCTCCGTTTGCGAGCAGAGGCTGCTACGATTGCGAGCGCCTACACGTACCGAACGAACTGGTGATGTTGTCGTTGTACGTGCTGTCGAGATTGACGTCCCAGCCATCCGCATACACCTCGCGGATCTTCGGCATGTCGAACGCGGAGGAATTCGAACTCGTCGTCCCGACAAAATTGATACCGCCCGGTATGCCAAGCGACTTCATCAGGGGATAGGCGAAGGTGTACTGGGTGATCTTCAGGTCATCAAAGACGATGGCGATCGTCGCACGGCCACCCGCCTTGCCAAGCAGCGCGTCGAACTTCGTCACCTTCGAATGCGGGATGTCGCCGGTCGGGCCGACGACCAGGCCCACCGTGCCCCCGCCAGGCGAGTTGAGCGATGCGTTGTCCGAGACGTGCATTGCGCCCCACAGCTTACCCATGAGCAGCGGCGACGGCGTCTCGTACAGCGTCCCGAACGTCGGCCCCGCCTGCAAAGCGCCGAAGCGCTTCAGCACGACCGACATTCCGCCCGTCTGGCGACCCGCATCCATACCGACGTCGCCCAGCACGGCGATGGTGCCGAGCAGGCTGGTGTCGAAGCTGCCGATGTCGTTCTTGGTGGCGGTCGCGCCAACCGTGCCGGTCGACGTGACCTGAAGGCGCTTGGTGCCATAGGCCGGGCTATCGGTCGCAAGCTGCACGTCGGCACCATTGGCCGCAGTCCAGTTGGTCAGGCTCTCGAAGTCTTCGAGGATGACGGGCGGGGGCAGCACGACATGATAGGACTTCGCTGCCCTGTTTGCTCCGCTCTCGACGCCAGCGACCGCGAGGCGATACCCTTCATCTGCCGCTTGGGACACGTAAGTCGCACTGGTCGCGCCAGGAATAGCGGTGAAGCTGACGGGGCTCGCCAGCTTCATGCGATACCACTGCACATTGGTCCAGGCCGCGTTGAGCGTATAGGTCTGCCCGGTCGAACCATCCGCCGTCGCGCTGACCAAGCCGTAGGAAGGAACGACGCCGTTCAAGGTCGGGGACGGAATAGGGGTGGGGGTAGGCGTCACCGATCCCACGGGCTGCGGGACGGTCGCGCCCAGATCATCTTCTACGACCACCGAATAGGCAATGGAGCCGTCTGGCTGGCGCGTTCCTGCCACACGATAGCGCGCCAGCTTGCGCCCGACACCGATCGCCGCCAACGCCTGAGCCATCAGACTGGCCTGGCTGGCCGCGACGATCTCGATTCGCGTGTCCCGGTACCCAACCCCAACGCCTGGCTCGTACTCCCGCAGAGCGACGGTCGAAACCGGATAGGGCAGGCCCTGCGACATCAAGTTGCCGTTAACCACCGAGAAGCCGGGAGACGCATCCCCCAGAACCTCAACCTTCCCCGTCGTCAGACCGGAGATAGCCGCTTGGAACGGGCGGCCCTGCACGCCCTGGGTGGTGGAGAGGGTGAGAGCATTGAGCGCCATACTGCCTCCATGCGGCTACGGGGTGGCGGGCTGTACCGCCGTTACAGGCGAATGACGTCGCGGACGTTCAGGCCATCGCCGCAACAAAAAGGCCGCCGCCCGAAAGCAGCGGCCATGAGGCTGGGGAGAAACCCGGCAGGGGTTACTTGGCCGGCTTGGTCGCCTTCTCCAGATCGGCCTGGAGTGCCGCCACCTGAGCCTTGAGGTCGGCGTTCTCGGCGGTCAGCGCCTCGACCCGATCGCTGGCAGCAGCATCCGCTTCGGCGTCGACCTTGCGGCCGAAATCGGGAATGTCGCCCTTGATTTCGATCTTGTCGCCGCCCTCAGTCTCGATGTGCTGAGCGCCGTCCTTATCCTTGGCAGTGATCGTCACGCTCTGGCCCGGCTCCACCCAATAGGTGCCACCCGACGCCAGATTGATGCCACGGGGGCCGGGCTGATAGTTGGTCTTCTTCATGATCCGGCTCCCTTAGATGTTGTCGCGGTAGCTCATCGTCTTCGGACGATAGAGCTCGAACTGACCGACGTTCATCACGCCGTCGACACGCCAGGTCATGGACGAGGTCTGGAACAGCGGCATGAACTCGAACATGCCTGGCAGGAAGAACTCCATGTTGTCGGGATTCTTCTCGTAGGCGACGATGCGCCCAGTGCCGCCAGCGCCCGCCGTTTCCAGCTCGCGGCTCGGACGAATATCGAGCGGCTGCTTACTGATAGCCGTGTATGCGTTGTTCTCGCTGATATACTTGAGGATCGATTGATCCGTATTAGGCATACGCGTGCGGTTGGCGATGAGGAACTTGCTGGTCGGGAACAGCACGGCATTGGCGAGCGCGGTTTCGCGGCTGTTGACGTACACATCCGTCAGAGCAGCGTCGGTGTCCGCCGACATTTGATCAGCCGTCGCGGTCCCCCAATTACCAAACGGCGCAGGGGCGGTCGGGACGACCGTCTGGTTGATCATGCCCCGAAAGTTCTTCTCGCCCGTGTCGCCACGGATGACGCGATCGTAGATGAACTTCTCGGCGATCATGCGCGCGGCCGACGCCTTGCGTTCGGCGAGGTTGGAGCCGCCTTCGCTGACACCGGGGTTCTGCGCGACCATGCGAGCGAAGCGCTCGACCTCACGGCGCGACAGCTCATAGCCGACGCCCGCCAAGTGGAACTGCGTCACGCCCTGGTTGAAGTTGATCGACGCGTTCGGAACGTCGAAGGCCTTGCCGCCCAGATATTCCGCCTTGCCCGCGACATCGCCGGAATAGACCAGCGTGCCGACGTCCCACATATCGCCATCGGTGTTGACCGGAACAAGCCCGGCATAATCGAAGCTCGGATACTTCTGACCGATGAACTTGTGCGTGCGATAGAGCGCCGGCTGAGCGAAGCCGACGACCTGCTGCGCGTCATGCAGGTCCAGCGTGGGTGCCACGCCAAACGAGCGGGCCGCGTCGCCCAGATTGATGATGTTCGGTGCGTACATGGTTCAGCCCCCTCTTACTGCTGCACGACGCGCAGGCGGACGGGGGCACCGCTCGACACCGCATCGGTGAAAGTTGCCGGAATGGCGGTGTTGCCGGTTGCGGTCGTGGTGAACGCGCCCGCTGCGGTCACATAGGCCGCCGCGTCCTTGGTCGTGTTGCTGCCCGCGACGACCCAGATCGTGCCCTGATCGAGCAGCGACATGGTGCCATACTGCGGGTGAACGTCCGCCGTACCGGTCAGGCCGGGAACGACGCCAATGTCCGCGATCACGATGCCCTTGAACTTCGTGCCGGGGGTCGCCGTGACCTGCTTGCCGACGCCGGTCGAGAAAACGGCCTTGCCGAACGCGATACCGGCCGCGTCTGCGGCGATTGCGGTCGGGCGGGACTGGGTGTTGCCATCCGCCAACATGCCGGGGAAGCCCTGGGCATAGTCGGTGAGATACGTGTCCTGAACGGTGATGGGCATGTCTCTTCCCCCTCCTTATGCCGCGTCGGCAGCGTTGAACGGCTTCTTCCAAGCCGACGACAGATCTGCCCGCTGCTGGGCTCGATCCTTGAGATATTCGCTCGCCGCGTCGGTGACCTGAGCGGGCGCGCCGATCGGCTGGACCTGCTGCTGATCGACCTTCGTGTCCTTGGTCAGCGCGTCGAACGCGATGCGGACATGCTCGCCTTCGTAGGCGTTGCCCGGCATGGCCTTGTCCACGACCGCCTTCATGATTGCTGCCTCGTCCATCGCGTCGGTGACGGTCACACCATTGGCCTTAGCCTTGGCTTCGATGACCGCGAACGCCTTGCCCGCGTCGCGAAGCTGCTGAAGCGTTGGCTTGGCGTCTGCCAGGTCCTTCTTCAGCTTGGCGATTTCCGCGTCCTTGGCGACCAGCGTGGCGGCGTCGGTAACGGCCTGGGCTTCCAGGTTGGTGACCTTGCCGGTCGCAGCATCACGAGCGGCGATCAGCGTCTGTACGGTGGCGATTGCCGTATCGGCGTTCGCCATGTCGACGGTCAGCCCGTCGATTAACATGGTCTTCACGGGCTTCTCCTGGTCGTGAATGTGGAAGGGGTAACAGTCCATCTTCATGCCGGACTTCATGCCGCCGCCCTCAAGTTCAGCGAGCGCGTTTTTCATCTGCTCCATCATGAGCATCTGACTCTTCTCGCCCTCTTTGCCGGTAGTCGGGGCAGAGCCGTTCATGTGTTTCTCGTGGAGCGCTATGGCCTTCTTGAGCCATGCGGCGGCCTCTTTCGCTCCATCCTCCAACGCGATAGGCAACGCGTCGCAGATCGCGGCATCGCCGATGCGGCAGGTTGGCCCTGCGCGCCCGCGATCCACCAACGCGATGTGGTTGCCGGTTATGTTGGTCTGACGTGCCGCGCACTTGGTGCCGTCAGCCGCAGTGAAGTCGCCAAACTCGACGTCGCAGGCATAGCCGTTGGACAGTTCGCGCTTGCCCGCATTGACCTTCGCCACGGTGGGGGCGTCAGTCAGCATCAGGTCGAAGGCGAGATATTCGCCATCACGCATCGCGCCCATGATCGTCCCGCGCGCGTGCGTCCGCCAATTATCAGCGGTGACGGGCTGCGACGGGTGATCGTCGGTAATGGGCTTGCCGATGAAGCTGCGGACGGCGCGTTCGTCAAAGACCTCGCTTTCGTCGCGCAGCACGTTGACGACTGCCGTATCCCGAAGCCCATGCGTGTTGTCTGGGTCGATCTCGCGACCGGCATACTGGTACACGCCGGTTCGGGCGGCTCGTGCGCGGACAGCCAAAGCACCGCCTTGCAGCGGGCGGGGGGCGTCGAGCGTCAGGGCGTCAGAAAACAACACATTACGTGGTTACGCCGAAAGCCCGCCTGCTATTTACCGCCGTCAACGCCTTTGATTGGCTGATTGCTCTTTATAGGTAGCCCATCGGCAATTACCGGGCTTGTAGCCTTGTTCGTTATCAATCCTATCAATTGACATTCTGGGGTGTGGCTTCTTGCCCATATCCGCCAGAAATTGCTCAAAAGAGCCTGCCCATTCCTGGCAGACCGTGATGCCTCGTCCGCCATAATTGGCATATTTGGGGTGTTTTGGGTTGCCGCAACGGGTCTTCATTGATTGCCATGTTCTATATTCAGGGCTTGGCGCACCCGCTCTCGCATGGCCGTGGGTAATTTTCAGGTCGCCATTCTTAGCCTGATCAACGCGCAAACACCCGCAGGATTTCGTGCTTCGTGCACCATTTTTCCTCAGCTGATTGATGGAAACGATGATCACCGAGTCGCAATCGCAGCGGGCATATACCTGCCTGTGCTTCTTTCGTCCGTATACTTTAGGCTCGGCTTCCCTCAGAACAGTTAACCTGCCAAATTTGATGACACCATCAAGTGCTTCGTTTAAAGGATTCACAGCCATTTCGCTACTCCAATAGCGGTTTAGGTCAGGGCCGGTCGGGTGTTCCACCACCTTTCCGGCCCGAATTTCATACACTATTCTTCCAGCCACTCCAAGTACGCCCTTGCCCTACAGCCGCAGTAAGGCTGGGTTCCGGGTGGTCCATCTGCGGGTGGATCAGACCATTCAAAGATCTTACCATCACGCTCGACATGGTTCTGTCGAGGATGGGCCTTTCTTGAATGGACCCAGACATATTTCGTTATGCCTGCTTGCTCGGCTCGGGCCTGCGCCAACCTCGCAGTGGTCTTTTGCAATTGGTCCGCTGCCACGCGTAAACTGCGGTCGCGCGCCATGCCCGTCGCTTTTCGGATTTCGGCAGCGACATCGCGAGCAGGGCTGCGGGAACGGAGGCCATTGAAGACGGCTGTCGCGATCCTCTGGCGCGCTTGGCTGTTGATGTCCCGGACTAAGCTGACGTTCCATTCCAGCACCTCCGACAGTGGCTGGCTCACATCATTGCTGGTCAGCATCGTGGAAAGATCGACATCCGTGGCTGCAAGCGTTGCGCCAATGAACTTCGACCGCTCCCATTTCTCAACCTTGAATAGCCAATCGCTCATCGCCACACGTAGCGACAGCACGAGGCGTAGGAATTCGTTCTCCGCCTGATCCAGCTCGTTGTTGATGTCGCCAGCCGCGTCCGTCGTCAGCGCGGAAAGGCTGCGCTCGTATTCCGCCAGGATCGCGTCAGTGCGGCGCGTCCAGATGGCTACGACAGGGGCGTAGACTGCTGCGTAGAGGTTTGTCGCGAAGGTGGAAGGGGGCCGGATATCCCGGAATGTGACGGCTTTCCGGCGCCGGTTTCGTGCGCCTTTCGCGAGGTCTGCGAGATTGAACCGCACGGATCACGCTTCGATGTCGCGACAGGTCACTTGACCGTCAGCTTCCAACCATACCGGGCAAGGAGCGAGACGCCGCGTTCGCGGACGTATTCAGCTAAACGAGGCGACACTTTGTTGCAAGCCAACGTCACAAGATACAGCGCCCAAATCGCACGCATGAACCACGGACGCTGCATGGCTACCAGCTTAACGTCAAGATTGGCCATCACTCATCTCCTTGGGCACGACGGGCGGCAATGTTGCGCATCTGCTCAATAATCGCAGGATCAAGGCCACTTTCGGCTGCCGCGTCGATCAATGCCTGAGCATCATTGGCAGCACGACGCGCGGGGGCGCTTCCATCGCCACCCGCCGTCGCCTGAGATTCTGGATCACCTCCCTTCGCTTGAATAGCAGACGGGTCGCTCCCGTCGTCTTCGGGGTCGAGCCCGAACCGGATGTCTTCGGGTAGCTTTGCGAGCGCGTCGGCAAGGCCGGGCATGTAGCCGCGCTCTTCGATCAGGTTCTGGACGGCCCGAGCCAGTGCCTCCTGAGGCACAAGCCCGCTATCAATCAGCTTGCCGATCGCATCCATGAGCAGGTCGAAAGTCTCAGCCTCTTCCTTCTCGGTCGGCTTGCGGAGCGGCGCCCAGACCCACCACACGTCATCCGGCTTGGCCACGCCAGCCGAGCGCAGAAGCAACGGATCCAGCACCTCAAGGCAGGGGCGGGTTTCGTTCTCCTGACCGTCACCAATGGCGTCCCACCAGTTGGCAAGGTCATGCTCGCCCGTGGCGTTCATGCCGCCAGGCGAGGTGCCAAACAGGCGAGTGACCGGGATGTCAGCCACGGCCGCCGCGCGCTTGTCCAGCGTGTCGAGATAGGCCGGGATGCCTGACCAGTTGATCTGGTAATCGTCAATTTTTTCGCCAGGATCATCAGCGCCAGTACCTGAGCGATAAACTGTCGCGTTCAGGCTGCTTTCCCCGGTCGCGATCAGCGCGACGCGCTCATTGAGCTGCTGCCTGCCTGCCTCGGTAGCCACGAGGTCGAGCAAGTCAGGGATGCCGATGCGCAGGAGCTTTGCCTTGCGGACCAGCTGCACAAACCATTGCTGCGCTTGGTCGCTGTTCTGCACCTCCTTAAAAACGCGGAGCAGGCGGCAATCGCCCCAGAACGCGTCCTCATCGCTGATTGCGCCGCCAGCCGGGACGGGCTCGCCACGGAAACAGATGACGCGGCTCGGGTGGATGCGGTCCTCGCTGCCCGTCGCGCCGTTTATTTGGAACATCCCCGGCTGGCGATAGGTGGGAGATGCAAGATTGGTATCGAAGTCGCGGGCGCTGATTTCCCAGCGCGACGCCACATTGATTGCGACAATGCCGCCCTCGCTGACCATTTCCGGCGTCAGGGGCTGGTCGTGACTGCCCGCCGTGACGATGATGAGCGCACCGCCACCTACACCACGAAGCACCTCAGCCTGCTTGACCTTGGCACGCAGCCCGAGACGCTTTTCCTCTTTCTCCACGGCCGCGATCGTCTTCTTATCGGCCTGCCAATCGCGCCATTTCTGCGTGCGGTCAGCGGCCGGGATCTGAATGATCTTACGAAGAAGACCGGACTCCATATAGGCCGCGAGCGCCAGCTGATGGCTGAAAACGCTGGGAAGAATACCCTGACGGCCCGCGAACGGGTTGAGGCGGGATGCGAACGCAATGGCATTCGTGAGGCTGTCGGTGATCCACGCCATGGTGATGGGCTATGGTGGCGGGCAGGCCGCAGTTACCGCCGTTAGAGCAGCCCCCCGGTAGTGTGGCGTGTCTTACCGAGCATCAATTCTGTCAGCGCCCACACCAGCGCGTCGGCCCGGTCAGGTGATCCGTCCCCGACATAGCCAGACGGCGTAAAATTGCTCATCTGGTCCTCAAGATCGGGGAAGTCGCCAACGTGGCTGACCTTGCCCTGCTCGTACAGCGCGGCGATCGGCTCGGCGCGAATGACCTTGCCACGCGTCGCCGTCACCTCCTTGAAGCTGGCCTGCCGGTCGACGGTGTTGATGATCGCCTGCACCATTGCGCCGCCATAGTTACGCTCGGCAATGATCCGGTCGGCGTCGTATCGCTTGTACAGGTCAACCGCGCGCCGCGCCCAGCCTTCCGGGCTCATGTTGCAGGTTGCATCCTCCAGCACATAGGCACGGCCATCCACGCCCAGTCCAGCGACGATGATGCCGATGTCGTCTCCCTTGCCGTCGCCCTTGGTGCCGCTGGGGTCGACCGCCACGACGATCCGCTGCATCGTCGGCTTCTGGGCCGCCGTGATGCGTGTCCGATCGATGCCGGGTATCTCGCGGCCATCCTCCGCCGTTCGATCCTCAAGCGCCCACAGAGCGCCTGCGACCTCCGAGGCCCATTCCCCTGCCTCGAAGCGCAATCGCTGCGCAGCGGACATGCTGGCGAGGATTTCGAAGTATTTGGCCGGTAGGTTCTGGCTGTTGTCGCGCGGGTTGAGCTGCATCTCGACGTAATCGTCCGGGTTGGGCAGCTTCTCCTTGGTGCCGGGCTTCATCTTCGAGCGGAAGACCACGTAGCTCCAGTGCAGCTTAGACGGCGGGTTGCAGTCGAAATAGGCCTTGAGCGCGAGGTGCGTCCGGCCAGTTGCAGCCGCGATCTCAGGCGCAAGCTCGACGTTCTGCGCAAGACGCGACATCGCCATTTCGACCGAGCCCCATGCTATCTGGGATGACTCGTTGAAATACAGGGTGGCAAACTCCTGACCGAGCACCTTCTCCACGCGTTCCTTGTCGTCTAGGCCGCCAATCCAGATCTGCGAGCCGTTCGGCAACTCGACATAGAAATCGGTGCGGTTCCACGACACGCGCAGGGTCGGGAAGCACAGCTTCAGCACCTTGGGCATCGTGTCGGACCAGATCGACGTCTTCGCGTGGTTGAAGCGGAAACGCCAGATCGCATGACGGCTACCGGGGGCGTTGATAGCGCGTTGAAGGATCGCCCTTACCAGTAGGAAGGTTTTGCCCGATCGCGATCCGCCACGCAGCATGATATTGCCCGCTTCGGATGCCAGCAGGCGGTTAGCGTCGCGCTGGCGGGGGGTTAATTGGGCCGCCATCTATCTAGCGAGAAACCATGTTATCGCTAGAAACAACTGGCAAATTTGAGGTCATTACAGCCCCGCATCTTCGCTGTTGACGGTGATGGCGACGCCGCCCGTGTGCTCGTGCTCGATCTTGTCGCCATAGACCTTCGGCCGCAATTTACCGGCCATCCACTTGCGAGCCTCGATGCGTAGTTTCGACCGCTGAATATGCTCGTGGTTCAGGATCTCCTCGGTCGATCCGTCTTCCCGGCGCCGTTCCATCCAGTCGTTCGAACCGTCGTCAGCGATGTCCAGCATCTCGTCAAACAGGGCGTCAGCCTGGGCCTCGCGCGCACGCGCGTAACGCTCCCGGAAGTCGGCGAAACGCTCATCCGCCAACCAACGGAAAACGGTCGACTGCGACGGCATGCCCTCGTCGCTGCAGATGGACCGAAGGCTACGTGCGTCAGCCAATGCGTCGCAGATTTTGTCCGCGATCTCTTCAGAATAGATCATGGAAGCACCACCGTCTGGCGAGGATCTTTGGCAAGCTTAGCCCAAGCTCCAACATACCAATCATAGAATGATTTTGTATCACCCCACACCCGTTCAACAAGCGCGATCGTAGCCTGTGGTATTGTATCAATCCAATAATCATATGGCTTGATCGCCGCGATGTTGAGAGCAATGCGTTCTGCTTGTGCTTCGGTTGAAGACACCGTGCCTCCAGCGATATTGGTAAGCCCGACCCCGTCCGCAATCAAACCGCGCTCCATTGCGAAGGCATCTGCCTCACTTAGATCGACAGCCACGAAATCCACGCGGACATTTTGTCCACCCGCAATTATCTCGGCGATCCTACGGCATTTGGCACCATTATCGATGACGCCGCGACGAACATTCGCAGCATGGGTATAGGCACGGCGCCCCGTCCCCTTGCCGATATAGAACGGCTGGTCGTCTCGTGGGTCAACAAGGCGGTACACGTAGAACCGCTGTTGCTTGGGGGTCACGACACCACCCCCGGCAACACCACCTGCCCAGTCTTGCGGTAGACCTCACGAGCCTCATCCAGCGCCGATCCACCCGCCATGGCCATCCACGCCACAAGCCGGTCGGTCCGCGCGCCATAGACCCGCTCCAGCTTACGCCAGCCGCCTTTGATGAATGTGGTCGCAAACTCACCGGGCTCACCGGGTAGCGGCAATGGGGCCTTGGTCGATTGTCCGAGCATCAACGTCATATCACCTTCCCTTAGGCGTCGATGAGGCCACCATTGGCCTCCGTTGCGAGTTCCAGAAATTCGAGGCGGACCGACTTTGTCGCGCGGTTCCAGGCGTGCTGGATCGTGGTCAGCTGTCGGTGCGCAGGATCGTCGTCTTCCATCGGCAGCCGCTGCTCGATCGCAGCCTTGTGTTCGATCGCGGCAATGCGGGTTTCGCGGGGGTCGAGGTGACCAGCCTTTGCGTCCTTCAGCACACGCAGCGCCTCATCGGCCGGTAGCGTGGCCACCGCCTCATGATGCTGGAACGTCAACGCCGTGTCCCTCATGTGCGGTGGGAAGGCTGCCGCCACCTTGGCAGCCGACTTCAGCGCCTTCGGTGCGATGCCCAGCTCGTCGGCCAGGAAGTCGAACCCCGCCTGATCAACAAAGCGTTCAAGCCCAACATTCAGCCAGTCAGCCAAAAGCCAGCTGGCTTTTTCACGATCAGCGAGCAGCCGTTTGCCCTCTGCCACCCATGACTGAAACCCAGTTATGTCAGATACGCTCGGAGGCAGGACAGTCATAAGCGCGTTCATTGTGCCGCCTCCACCTTGCTCAGGTCGTCGCTCATGCTGCGTCTCCACGGGTTGCATCCCGGATCACCGCATCCCGCACGGCAATGCCGAAAGGGTCGGTGAGGCGGACTTTTGCGGGGCTGTACGGCTCGACCATATCGGATGGCAGCCGCAATCGGCGGTCCACCAAGTAACCGGCTCCAACGATGAAAGACGACTGCCGAACATGACTCCATTGCAGGTCAGTCAGACGACCAGCAGCAGCTTGAACAGCACGGCGTTTGCGCTTGTCAGCCTTGCTCACGCCCCCGCCTCCTCGCTGGTGGGGAGGGAGACGGCCGCAGCTTTCAGAGCTAGGCCACGCTCATGCCCGATCACGCGATAAGCTGTGACGGCATCCCACTCGCAGAAGAAATCGTCCTGGTGCTCGTCATCGAATACCTGATGTTCGCAGTTCCACGGCCGCGTTAGTAGGTCGCCTTTGTACAACACCAGACACTCGACATACTCGTACCGGGCGACACCGGGCTTGGCTGGCATGTCGCCGATGCTTTTCGGTGCGATCCAATCCGTCACGTCACTCTCCCATCATCTTGAGGTAAAATCCGACCGTCTCGGGCGAGAGGCCGTAGTGCTTGGCTGCGGCGTCGGGGCGCTGCACGGCGGCAAGGCGGATGTCCTTGCGCTTCATCGTGTCGAGGATGAGCTTCATCAGGCTCACGCCGCGATGCCCTTCTCAGCGCGCTTCTTTGCGGCTTCCTCAGCCTCGATCGCGTCGAGCACTTCCGCGCTGATCCCCATCGCCAGATAATCGGCACGGGTCGGCTTGCGGCAAGGGCGATCAGGATCCAGCGACATCGGCGCGGGCCGTCCGGTCGTCGTGTCCGCAGCCTTCGAATACCGACCAACCGAGAATTGCTTGCAGATGGCGTCGACTTCATCAGAGGTCGGGCGCTCACCGCCAGGCGCAGGCAAGATGTTTGGAGCATTGTCCGCCCCATCCCACACGCGGTTAGATGCCGTGCGGTTGTGCGAGGCGCGAAGCCGGTCAACTTCCTTGATGATCGCGGGAACGATCTTTGACGGATGATCGGCCGTCGACATTGCCGCCTTGGCGCCAGCGCGCAGCAGGTCGACCGGGATGTCAGCCAGGGCGATTGTGGCGCTTTCCAGCCAGATGTCTTGAGCATCGCCAGTCATGCCGACCGGTGCGACCAGGCTGAAGCACGGCGTGATGATCGAAATGAATTCTTGCTCACTGGGCAGCACGGCGTGCGAGCCAGCGTTCAGCGGCGTCGAGAGGCGTGCTCCTTCCGCCCGGCGAGCCACCTGACCCACCGTTTCCGCCCATACGCTGGGCCGTTCCGTTTCGTGATGATGCTCGGTCATAACTACCCTCGATCAAGCGGTTGAAGCTTTTGGGCTGAAGGAGAAAATCGAAGTCGGCTCGCCATCCGTCCGTGCTGTCGCCTCGGCAGAACGGGGATCGTTCGACCGCCGCGATGGCCTCGGTGAATTGCTCCCAACTGGCGTCGGCAAGGCGGGCGCGGATTTTCTTCCGGCGATCCTCGGTCAGCTTGCTCACCCGGCTCAGGCCGGTTCGGCTGGCCATGGCGTTCCAGAGGTCCACTGCCTCCGAAACCCGGTCGTCCTCGCGCACGCGGGGTATATATACCGGGTGGGTGGGGGCGGGGGGTTGGTTGGGGGTGCAGGGGGAAGGAAGGGGGGAGGGGGAGGGAGGGGCATTCCCACTTTCCACGGATTCCGCGGATTCCAGTGGAATTCCGGTGGAATTTGCAGCCTTGGCAGCCCGCTTACGCTCGCGATCCCAAGCACGCCGCTTTTCTGCGGCAGCATCCTTCGGCTGCGCTGCCTCCATCTCCGCAATTGCTGCGACCAAGGCATCCCCGGTCACACCAGCAGCGAGCAAATGCTTTACGGCTGTCGCGATGACGCTCATGCGCGCGCCTTTCTAGGTGCATCCCAATGGCGCTTTGAGCGGTTGCAAGACCGGCAAGCGACGCAGACATTATCAAGCGTGTTTTCACCGCCCCGGATACGGGGGATGATGTGATCGACTTCGAAGGGGCCGTCGCCGTCACCGCAGTATGCGCACCGCTCCCCGTCGCGCTCGAACGCCATGATGCGAAGCTTTGCCCAAGGGATCTGACGCGCAGCCGCAGCCTCGACCACAGCAAGCAGCATTTCAGGGGTGGCACCATTGGCGACCATGGCGCGGAAGACGGCGGGATCAATCATGCCGCCACCGGCAGCGCATAGCGCTTCCACAGGCCACGCAGGACCTTGACCAACTCCGCGCAATACAGACGACGCGCAGCCGCTTCCTCATGGTCAGCAAGCCACTGGTAGGTATCCACCATGTCGAAAATCCAGCACCGGACGAACGCCAGAGGCGGTTCGCCATGATCGTTCAGCCGCGCGTCAATCAGAGCGCTGGTCTGGTCGAATTCTTCCGGCGTATAGCTGTCCATGTCGACGCGACGCGCTATGGCGAAGCGGCCGTACATAATCGTGGCCCAAGCACCGAAATGGGCAGCATCGCCCTTCTCACGCAGTGCGTGAATTTCGGGCTGGACCCGCCAGTTATACGCCGGGACGCTCACAGGGCCCTCACGCTCACGCAGGCACCAGGCTCTTCGCCATAGCGCTTGGTAGCGATCACACGCACGATCTGGCAGTCGTCAGTGAAGACGACGCCGTTCATGCCATCAGTGACGGCCTTGAGGTAATTGTCGAGGTCGCCACCACCACGAGGGCCACCATCCGCCTGGATCTTGCCGTCGATTGCCAGCGAGCGATCGCGCTTGGGCCATGACTTCGGGATAGGCAGGCTGAAATGCGCTTCCAGTTCGACCGGCCCGCCATACGCCGACAGATCGGCCATGGCGTCCTGGGCAGCCTTGCGAACAATGTTCTCAAACGTGCGGGTCTTTGCCGGGGTGTAGGTCCGGGCAAATCCGCCGCGTGTTGACAGGCGCGGCCGTCCCTTCGGAACCGGCGCGCCGTCAACCGTAAAGGACGCCACGAGAGTCACAGCAGTGCGTACTGCATGCCGAGGGCAGACAGGTACGTCTCAAGGATTGCCTGCTCTTCCTGAACCGCCTCGCGCTTCTTTTTGCGTAGCGCGACGATCTTCTTGATCGCCTTTGGGTCGTACCCGCGAGCCTTGGCCTCGGCATGAACATCCTTGATGTCGTCCGAGATGCCCTTCTTCTCTTCTTCCAGACGCTCGACGCGCTCGATCAGCAGGCGCAGCTCATCGGCTGCGACGTTGGAAACGTTCGACATTACAGGCTCCCTGTGGCGACGCCGCCCAGCGTGAAGGCTGGTTCAGCTTTTGATTTGCGGTGGATCTCGACCAGCTTGCTGCCGGAATTGAGCAGGGCCATCTGCCGCTCGAACGGGCTCAGTTCCCGGAGGCGACGGCGCTCTTGGACCGCCATGTCCCGTTCGATGATGCCGCGAGCCTCAGCGGCGCGCATGCCGCCTTTGACCAATCGCCGGTATTCTTCGCGACGATCGTCGGGGCACCATGCGAATTGCCTGGCGAGGCGTTGCGCCGCTTGGTCTTTGGCCCAAGTCGACCAGTCGCGATCAGTGTCCTTGTGCCACTGGCTGAAATTCTGACCGGCACGTTCGCGGTGAGCCTGCGCCATCTCCGGATTGTCTCGGAAAGACTGCTTCTTAGCCTCACTGACTTTGCGCCGCGCTTCCGGATCCGCGTAGCGATCCTTCATCATCTGCGAACGCACAGCCCGAAATTCCGGGTCTTCCATCTTAGCAGTAAGCTTTGCCTGCCATTGAGCCTTGTAGACTGGATCGGCATAGCGGCGCTTGGAGCCGCAGGAACGACAGAACCCGCTCTTATTCAGTTTGCCCAGCGGCGCGGTGCAATCGGTGCAGAAGCCGTTCATGCCTCAGCACTCCGGTAGCCCTTAGACCACTGGCGCGAATATTCGGTGCCAAGCGGGTAGGGGTTGGATTGGAAAGGCTGGCGCTTGGTAGCCGCGACCGCGCCATCAAGGCGGGCTTGCTGGAATGCGGGTTTCATGCTCGCCACCCCATGCTGACAGTGCGCCCGGCTTCGACCTCACGACGCAAAGCGTCAGTGGTGGCGCGCTGACGATCCCGGTTGATGCCCTGGCGAGCACGCAGAATACGTGATGCATCCGATGCGGACGGCTCACGTGTGAAGAAGCGGAAGGGGTTCATGCGGCAGCCCCCACAACGGTAGGACGGCGCAACGCAGCGGCACGAGCCAGCTTGCGGTCAATGATCGCCTTTACCGCCCGAAGCTCCGGCTCCATGTCCAGCAACTCGCGGTGATCCACGATGCCATCGGACTCGGCTTCGACCATCTTGGCGAGCAGGGTGCAGATCGGTGCGCAGGCACGACCGGGTGCGACCGCATCGGCATCCTCAATCGGCGTGAGCTGGAGGCCGTAAAGCTCGCCGATATCACGTAGCGTGCCCGGTGCGACCTTCTCGACGTCGAACAGACGCTTAGGGTCCGTCGAGCCGCCATTCATGATCTTGTGAACTTGGCGGGTCGACAAATCCATGACGGCCGCCAACTGGCGCTGACCTCCGAGAGCGCGTTCGGCACGCGCCAGACCCATCGTCATGGCAGATCGGAACTCAGCGTCCGAAATGTCCATATTGGGCAGAACGACACGACCGTCAGTCATTCGTATACGCCTCCCCATGAGTGGAATCGATTACGGGATCATTGGCGGACGGCGGGATGGCGCGGGCGACGAGGAAGCCACTTGCGACGCTGGCCACCAGCCAGCCGGTGAGGAAAAGAGCGACGTTCATGTCTCAGCCTTTCCAGATGTGATCTGCGCAGCCACACAGGACCGCGCGGCAACGGGCGCAGGTCGGGGTTGGCGGGGTGGTGCCGATGACGGCAGCGATGGCGCGGGCTTGGAACAGCACCTTCACGCGAGCGAGGTCGGCGAGGACCGAATGCCGCGCCCAGCTGCCCGGCTCGCTGTCCTTGTCGATGGTGACGGTCGGGCTCATGCGGCCGATGCCTTCGACGGAAACCAGCTCTGCATGGTGACAGCGCCATTAGTCTTGGCTTCGATCTCTGCCGCGACCTCAAGCGTGGGACGAACAAGCCCCCGTCGAATGCGGTTGACGACCGTGCGGTCCTTGCCGATGAGCGCCGCGAAGGCCGCGTCATCGACGCCTGTCTGCTGCATATAGCTGGATAGGGGCGTGCTCATGGACGCACAATGTGCATATACTGCACAGCAGTCAAGCTTTATGTGTGCAGACAATGCGCACGACATACATGTGCGCCCGGTGCACAAGGGCGGGATGGACATTCCGTGGTTCAAAGCGCGCAAGGATGAGCTGGGCTTCAAGGATGCGGCGCTGGCAGCCGTCCTTGGTAAAGACCGCTCGGTCGTGAACAAATTTCTAAATGGAAAGGTTGGGGTCGATCCTCGCCAGGTCGATGCGCTAGCTAAGTTCTTCAAAGTTAGCCGGGATGAGATGCTGTACCGGGCAGGCCTGACGAATAGTCCGCCTGAAAACGCCGATCCCCAGAGATCGACGCGCATCGATCACGCGCCAGATCAACCTCCTATGAAGTCTGTCGACGGAGGCGAAACCGCGCCGGTCACGCGGCTGGACCTATCCTATTCGATGGGGCCGGGCACGGATTTGGACGATAGCTATATTGAGAGCGAGGCCTTCGAGTTCGACATAGGCTTCCTGCGCAGCATGACTGTTACGCCACCCGAAAGGCTACGGATCGTAGACGGGATCGGAGATAGCATGCAGCCGACACTCCACGACCGGGACCTGCTCTTTGTTGACGTGAATCAGGTCAACCTGAACGCACAGGATCGCATCTGGGCAATCTGGCTATTTGGCCTAGGCGCAGTGAAGCGGTTGCGCGCCTTGGATGCCGAAAAGGTGCTGGTCATCAGCGATAACCCGGATGTCGAAAATCAGATCGTCAACCGGACAGATATAATCATTCACGGGCGCGTTGTCGGGTCGATCAAGCGGCATTGACCTATAGCGTTGCGCCATCGGCAAGCGGGAGATGCCATGACGCGGGACGAATTGAGTGCGTTATTAGCAGGCCGGGGTCTCACCCTGCCTGCTAAACCTGGCTGGGCTGAGAGTGAGTCTCGAGCGAGCGAGCGCAGAGCGACGCTCCCGGTGTATCGCGAAGGCATCGACACTGGGCTGAAGGTGGTCGTCGTCGTATTTCTAAATGATCGGGCATATCTGGTCATTAACCTGATCGCGGCAAGCCGGTGCGTCAGTCGGCTATGCATGACAGGAGGCCACCGGGACCTGCGGACGATGTCGCATGTCGAGGGTCCGCATTTCCATCCGTGGCCGCTGAACCTGCCGAAGATTGATCGGATACCCAAAAATTTTGAGCTGAAACGGGTAGTCCGACTCGATCCAACAATCATCACGCATGACCAAGCGTTTGATTTCTTTTTAAGCCAATTAGGTATAGATTCTCCGCGTTGGCGGCCGATGGCATGGCCATACGACCAAGGATTTTTCTGATGGACTGGAAACAGGTTCAGCGCCAGATTTGCGAGGCTAGGGCATTCACTCCGGTGGATCAGGGCGCTCGCGTTCTTTCCGACGCCATCATGCCCTCAGGTGGATCGGTCTACATCCAGTTTCAGTCGCGCGGTGACAGCCTCGCCGCCCATGATGGGGGCGCTGCCTTCGATGAGCTCGCTCGGCACGCAGCAGAGGTGCGGGGCCTTTCGGGCGTGCGGCGAATGTTCACCGACACGCCGTTCCGCTTGGCTGACGATGGATTGATCTGGCTGGATCGGGTCGAGATCAAGGATGCCGCAGTCGCGATCGCATTCCTTTCGGATGCCTCGGTTCGTGCCGCCAATTACATGCTGGCGCGCTCGATCACGGCCGGTCGTGAAAAGCTGGACCGTCGTGTTCAGAACAAGCTCCGCGAGCTGTACCCGCTGGGCAAGCCGAATTTCACGCTGCAAGGCCTGCACCGCCAGCACACGTTTGATTTTGGCGTTAGTATTGACGACAAAACCTTCGTGGTTGAGGCGGTTACGCCTGATCAAACCTCGATCTCCACCGCCGTACTCAAAGGCTTGGATGCGGGAAAAACCGAGGACCATCATCGCAAGATTGTGCCTCTGTTCGTCATTGACGAGGATGACGATTGGCAGTCGGGAAACTTGAACCTGTTGTCGCTAGGCGGTCGCCATATGTCTTTTGATAGGCTCTTGCGGCAGGGCCAGCCGTTGCAGCTCGCCGCCTAGCCTCTTCCCGAGCACGGACACAACCTGACGCCCTCGGTTTCCGAGGGCGTTTTTGCGTGGGCGTGTCCCTGAACGCGACGTTCGAAGAAAAGTGTGCAGAGGATGCACATTATGTATTGACGGCACTGTGCAGTTAATGCACACCACCTCCATCAACGGAGGTGGACATGCCGACGATTACCGAACGCGACGGCTGGCTGATCGACCAGCGCGGCAACAAGAACAACATAGGCTATTGGGGCTCGCGCGAGGCAGCCGAGAAAGCGCTACGGTCGCTGACCGATTGCGATAATTGCGTCAACTGCTCGTACTGCTCGGGCTGCTCGGACTGCTCGGGCTGCTCGTACTGCTCGTACTGCTCGGACTGCTCGGACTGCTCGGGCTGCTCGTACTGCTCGTACTGCTCGTACTGCTCGGGCTGCTCGGACTGCTCGGGCTGCTCGGGCAAAACTGGCGATGCCACTGGCGAAGCGGTCGTTATCCCGACCATCGAGAAGATCGACCAGGCGGTCTACGCGGCCGCCAGCCAGCCGGAAGCGCTGGACATGTCGTCTTGGCATTGCGGCACGACGCATTGCCGCGCAGGTTGGGTCGTCACGCTTGCTGGCGAGCCGGGCAAGGCGCTGGAAGACCGGTTCAACACCGAACTCGCGGCGATGCTGATCTACCGTGAGAGCGGTTCTCCGATCAATCCCGGTCGGTTTTACGACAGCAACGATGCGGCGCTAGCTGACATGGCGAAGCGTGCGGGTGTCGAGCTGTGACCGCCCACACCGCAATCACCGCGCAGGACGTGTGCGCGTGGCCGGTGTCGAAGGTCGCACCGTGGGACAGAGGCGACGGATACCACGCCAATGACCCCGCCGCGCCCGTGCTGTTCCGCTGCGACGGCTGCGATGCCCCGCGCGAGACGGAAGCCCGCTGCTTCTGCCCCGACTGCAACGAGGTGACCGGGTGTTACGCCGACACCAAGCCCCTCTATTCGCCGGAGTTCTTCTGATGGCTACCGCCGCACCTAGCGAAACTGCGCCCAATTCGATCGCCGTCATCGTGGCTCAGAACCCGGCGATCGTGCTGGTCGATCAGGGCAAGCGCGACGACCTGTATGCCCATATCAAGCGTGAGGTCGAGGCGCATGTGCCGGACCTGACTACGACCAAGGGTCGCGACGCCATCAAGTCGCTGGCGTTCAAGATCACGCGCACCAAGACTGCGATCGATGCGGCTGGCAAGCAGCTCAACGAGGAAGCGCGTGCTCGCATCGGCGTGGTCGACGCTGCTCGCCGCGATGCCCGCGAGACGCTGGACCGAATGGCCGCTGAGGTTCGCCAGCCGCTGACCGATTGGGAAGAGGCTGAGAAAGCGCGTGAAGCCAAAGCCAAGGAGGCACTGGCGATCATCGCTGACATGGCGCGTGTCGAGTTTACTGACACCGCTGAGACGGTGCAGGCGCGCATTGATGACCTGACCTCGCTGAGCATGAACCCCGACGTGTTCCGTGACGGGCTGGACGGCGCCATCGCAGCCAAGGATGCGGCGGTCGCTACCCTACAGGAAGCACATGCCCGGCTGGCTCGGGAAGAGGCGGACCGTGCGGAACTTGAGCGCCTGCGCGCCGAAGCTGCCGAGCGGGAACGTATCGAAACTGAGCGCCGTGCCGCCGAGGAAGCCGAGCGCCAGCGGGTTGAGGCAGAACGTCTTGCTGAAGAGCGCCGCGCCGCTGCCGAGAAGGCGGAAGCCGAGCGTATTGATCGCGTGCGTCAGGAAGCGGCGCAGGCGGCGGAACGGGAAGCCCAGCGCAAGGCCGATGCAGAGCGTCAGGCTGCCGAACAAGCGCACGCTGAAGCGCTGGCGGCAGAGCGTCGCCGTGCCGATGAAGCCGAGGCTGCTCGAAAGGCAGAGGCTGACCGGATCGCCAAGGCAGAGGCAGACCGTCTGGCTGCCGAGCGGGCTGCTCAGGCTGAAGCAAAGCGCATCGCTGACGAGCAGGCCGCCCGCGAACGCAACCGCGCGCATCGCGGCAAGATCATGGGTGAGGCCAAGCAGGCGATCATGTCCTGCGGCGTCGAAGAGCCCATCGCCAAAGCCATCGTCCTCGCGATCGTCGCCGGGACCGTCCCCCACACCGCCATTCAGTTCTGAAAGGACGCATGATGATTATGCTGAAGTCCACGCACGATGACCGCATGAAGCTGAAGGATCAGCGGATCGCGGAGCTTGAGGCAGACATCGAGACGCTAATTGGACAGCGTGACGCGGCGGAGAAGCTAGTGCAGCGGCGCGGGGTTGAGATCGCCACGCTGGAAGACGACAACGCCAACCTGCGCACTCGCAATCTCGAACTGTTCAACCGCAACACAGACCTGTCGACCCAGTTGGCGCCGTTCAAGATGCCGCGCCGGCGGGATCATCGTGGCTGGTTCGTTAGCGCCAAGCAGGTGGGAGCGCAGGCATGAGCAGCTTCACCACTAGCATCACGCTTTCCGACGAGCAGGATGCCGACATCCGCGTCGAGTACAGCTTCTACGCGGGGTTCAAGGGTAGCCTAATTGAGCCGCCCGAACCAGCCAGTGTCGAGATCATCGACATTACCCCGGCTGACCCACTTATTATCATTCCCGACGACCTTTACGAAGACGACGACCTGCTGGCCGAGTGCATGGCGCATTACCGCGACATGCTTGACGATGCCGCCGAGCGTCGTGCCGAAGATCGCCGGGAAGCCCTCTATCTGGAGCGCTTCGCATGACCCCGCTTCGGATTACCCGCACCGGCCGCGATCACACTTGGGCCGCGCCGATGACCGATGCCCAGCGCGAACGGGCCGAACCTCGCTTTTATGACGAACACGGCCGCCCGTGGACCGCGTGGCGTGTTGCAGCCGAGATCGCCACCATGACCCTGCTGTTCGGGGGGCTCGCTGTCCTTTGGTGCGTGCTGTGACGATCCCGTTCGGCACCCACAGCCCCGAAGGCAAGCCGCACATCGTCATTCATGGCGAGTACGAGCAGGGTAGCGAGCAATGGTATCAGGCCCGTGCAGGTATCCTGACGGCCTCAACTATGAAGCTGATCGTCACACCGACGCTAAAGGTGGCGTCGAACGACAAAGAGCGTGGCCACCTTTACGAGCTGCTTGCCCAGCGCGTTACCAAGTTCGTGGAGCCTCATTACGAGAGCCACGACATGGAGCGTGGCAAGTTTGATGAGGAACATGCCCGCGCCAAATATGCCGAGGTGTATGGCGAGGTCGAGGAAGTCGGCTTCATCACTAACGACAAGCTCGGCTTCAAAATCGGGTATTCGCCAGACGGCTTGGTAGGCGCTGATGGTCTCATCGAGATCAAGTCGCGCATCCAGAAGTGGCAGATGCAGACGTTCATCGAGTGCGTCGCCATTAATGCAGTACCTGCTGACTTCCTGATCCAGGTGCAGACCGGGCTGTTCGTGGCTGAGCGCGAATGGCTGGATTTTGTCAGCTACAGCGGCGGCATGAAGATGGCTGTGGTCCGGGCCTATCCCGATCCGGTCATCCAGGATGCCATCGGCAACGCGGCTGTCGAGTTCGAGCGCCGCCTCACTGACAAGCAGAAAATCTACGAAGACCTGATCGCGTCCGATGCGCGCATGGTCGATACCGAAAGGCTGATTTACCTATGAGCACGCTTATGGAAGCGCTGGCTCCGCGATCGGACCAGCTTAACGCAGACGACCTGATCGCAGGTCCGCGCGTCATCAAGATCACCGGCGCCCGTATCGTCCGCGATGGCCGCGACACCAAGATCGTCATCAACTTCGAAGGCGACAATGGGAAGCCGTGGAAGCCCTGCAAGACGATGGGCCGGGCTATGGTCATGGTCTGGGGCATCACCGAGCCAGAGCAACTGGTCGGCAAGTCGCTGCGCCTCTACCGGGACCCGGAAGTTCGGTTTGGCGATCAGGGCGCGGTCGGTGGCATCCGCATCAGCCACATGTCGCATATCAGCGGCAAGAAGGTCGTCAAGCTGACCGTCTCGCAGGGCAAGAAGGGAAATTACGAGTTCAGCCCGCTTGTCACGGAAGTAAAGCCGGGACCGATCGACCAGGCCCGCAACGCCATCGCCAATGCGCCCGATCTGGACGCGCTCAAGAACGTCTGGCTGTCGAAGGCGATGGCTCCGTTCCGCGACCAGCTTCAGGCTGACCTCGATGCTCGCAAGGCTGCCCTGTCCGGCATCGACACCACCCCCCTTGACCCCAACGCTGGTGAGAAGCGCGGGGATGAGGACATGGGGGAGGCGGGGGAATGAAGGGCGCAAAGCGCTTCGACAGCCGCATGACGCCGCTGTTGCCTTTCGCTCAGGACATCGAAAACAGCGCCATCAAGGATGAGCCGATGTTCTTCAATTCGGACCTGGCCTTTGCATATGCGCAGGGCGGCCCGATCACCCGGTCGTTCATTGATGCTCTGGACAGTGAATGGCGCGATCAGCCTGCCGTTTTCGACAGCCGGGTCCACATGCTGATGCCCGGCTGGTATCCGGCAATCCCCGGTTTCCATCATGACGATGTGCCGCGTCCAGCCATCCCGGTTGGCCAGCATTTTGTCACCGCCGGTCAACCTGACTACGATGCGCCGCGCTACCACTCGCGTCACATTCTTGGGCTGGTCAATGCCGACGTTGCCCCGACTGACTTTGCCATCGGCAAGTGCACGATGCCGGAGATTGCGGATGGCGATCTGATCTACCGGGCATGGCACGCTGAGGTCGAACGGCTGCTTGCGGCTGGCGAAATGGAGCGTGTCGCAGCACCTGACCGCACGCTGGTCCATTTCGACTGGCAGGCTTTCCATACCGGCGTGCCTGCCGTGTCCAATGGATGGCGCTGGTTCGGGCGGGTCAGCTTCAACACCGACCGCACGGACAAGATCACCAACGAGATCCGCCGACAGGTGCAGGTCTACCTCGAATTTCCGATGGAGGGTTGGTGATGCCTCGCCACCTCTGCGAAACCCCGTCGTCCGTCCCCCCGCAAGACTGTGCTCGCTGCATCGCCATCGTCGCGCGTGCCGAGAAGAAATGGAGTGATGCCCGTGGCTGACCAGATACCCGATAGCGCGAAGAGGGATGCGATCGACATCCTCACGACGTACGTCGACTTCATCCGCAATGAAGTGCGGGCGAATGATTTCGAGCGCCACCCGTACGTTCCTCATATCGAGCAGACGATAGAGGACCTGCGCGCCGCCCCGCCCGCGACGGATCGGGAGGCGGTGGAGCGGGTGCGCGAGGCGGCGTACCGCCAGGCACTCGAAGATGTCTGCAATCCGCTGGGCTATCTTCAGCGCATGGCGGATGCTGAAGGTGCCAAGTTGAGCGGTATGGCCTATGCCATCGCCAGCGACATCGGCACTATTCAGCGTATCGCCAAGGAAGCCCTCTCCACCCTCTCCGCAGACGCGATCCGCCAGGGGGAGGGGGTGACGGAACAAGAGGCGTTGCAACGGGCAATCGACCGTATGGGCTGGGCCGAGATCAATGCTTTCCATGCTGAATTGCGAAGGGGGCAGGACATCTACGAAGACGCGGGTGGCTTCTTTATGAGAGCCATCCGCGCGCTGTTCGGGATAAAGCCTACGGACCCGGTGACGAATTATCAAGATGCCGCGCGGGCGCTTGTCGAAGCCGCTACCCCCGCTGTCGATGCGGCCTTGGAGCGGGAAGTGGATTGCAGCATATGCGGCGGTGATTGTGCCGGAGCGAACCCACCGGTCATGAATTGCCCGTCTCTCGCCACCCCCGCCTCTCACGCCAGCGATGGGGGGAAGGCATGAGCAATCCCTACTTGATCCAAGGCCCGGCGCTCATCAGCTTCTCGGGCGGGCGGACCAGCGCGTACATGCTTAAGATGATGCTGGATGCCGCCGGGGGCGCGTTCGCGGCTGACGTGCATGTCGTCTTCTGCAATACGGGCCGTGAACGTGAAGAGACGCTGCGGTTCGTCCATGAGTGCCAAGTCCGCTGGGGCGTGCCGATCCATTGGCTGGAATGGCGCGACCGCCGCAAGGGCACCCCTGTCACTGAGCGTTTTGAAGAGGTCGGCTTTAACAGCGCCGCGCGGGCTGGAGAACCGTTTGAGGCGCTTGTGCGCAGCAAGAAATCGACCCCCAACGCCATCCATCGCTGGTGCACCGAGCATCTGAAGGTGCAGGTCTGCGCCGATTTCATGGAGGCGCGGGGCTACGAGCACTGGACCAATGTCATTGGCCTTCGCGCGGACGAAATGCGCCGTGTTGCGAAAAAGGATCAGCAAAACGAAGTAGGCAAGTCCCCCTGGACGACCGTCATGCCGATGGTGCGAGCCGGCCACCGTAAGGGCGACGTGCGTAAGTTCTGGTTCGGCTCCTTGACGCCGGGGGATGCTGTGGCGATCCAGCGCGACTTCGGCTCGGCAGCCGCCGCCACGCTGCCTCAGGGCTTCGACCTCGGTTTGGAGGAGTGGGAGGGGAACTGCACGCTCTGCTTCATGCTGTCCTACCCGGTCCTGTTGCATCGCATCCGCCGAGATCCGGCTGAGCCCCTGTGGTGGTCGCATCTGGAGCGGATCGGAAATGGCACCTTTACCACCGAGTACAGCTATGAGGATTTGCGCAAGGCAGCGGTGACCAGCCCGCTGCTCGACCTAGGCGATAACTTCAACAGCGACGCTGAGTGCGGTGTCGGTGGTGTGGATACGTCAATCCGGTGCGGGAGCCAGGCAGCATGACCACCCAGACGCCGGATGCTGTGCGCGAGGCGCGTAGGATTGCCGCTGATGTGTTGGGCCTGCCGCCCGGTCTTCGCAGCGAATATATGGACGGAAAATTCGACACGGGTGATCACGTCCGTATTGCCCTCGCCGCCCTCGACAGCCGCGCGGGCGATGCGGGGGAGGTCGAAGAGCAGGCGGAAGACTGGCTCGATGCACGCGTCGCACCAGGTCATTCGCGGGACCGTGATTATGGCGCTGATGATATGATCGACGCATATATCGCCGGTCGCTCCCCCACCACCGCGCCCGCTGTCGATGCGGAGGAAGGTGACGACGGAGGCCCGTGCACGGATTGCTGCGACACCGGCATTACGATCCAGACCGAGCGCACTTGCTCCTGTGATGCTGGCGACCAGTATCGCGCGCCCGCTGTCGATGCGGTCCCGGCGGGGGAGGTGAGCTTGCGGGATGCGCTGGACGACGCAATCAATAGCCCGAAAGGCGTCGTGCCTGTCAGCGCTGAGCCTTTCTATGACGGTCGGGCGGGTAGGGTGAAGCCAGCCGAGGCCGCGCCAACCGCATATTTGATGACCGGGCGATGGGAGCTTGACCCAGAAGGCAAGACGCCGGGCATCTACATGGATGATCCGGAAGGCGGCGATCCGATTTGCCTCTGTGCGATCAAGCGGGTCTATCACCCCGGCCTTCTTTCCGCCGCGCTCTCGCACGGGGAGGTGCAGGCATGAGCTACCAGCGCAAGGAGGTCATCGGCAACGCCACACTATACCTGGGTGATTGCCGCGAGGTGCTGCCGACGTTGCAGCCCGTCAATGCGGTGATCACCGACATCCCATATGGCACCACTCGCTGCGCATGGGATGCCGTCATACCCCTGCAGGATATGTGGGATGCGCTGCTCTTCGTGACGGGGCCGAATGTTCCCGTGCTCCTTTTCGGCATGGAGCCGTTCTCATCGGTTTTACGGACATCCAATCTTCGCCAGTTCAAATACGATTGGGTTTGGCGAAAGCTGAAAGCCACGGGCTTTTTGAATGCGAAGCGCCAGCCTTTGCGAGCGCACGAGTTTATCAGCGTATTTTGCGACGGGGCTGCACCGTATTTCCCGCAGAAGACCACCGGACATGAGCGCAAGACCACGTTCCGAGGCAAGCATCTGCAGACCGATGTCTACGGGAACATGGCTGGGGATTATCATTACGACAGCACCGAGCGTTACCCCCATTCGGTCGTGACGTTCTCTGCCGACACCCAGAATAGCAGCGTCCACCCCACCCAGAAGCCAGTCGATCTGATGGAGTACTTGGTGCTTTCGCACACTTTGCCGGGGCAGGAAGTCCTCGATTTCACCATGGGGTCTGGCACCACCGGTGTCGCCTGTTCGATATCCGGGCGGACCTTCGTGGGCATCGAACGCGACCCGACCTACTTCGACATCGCCTGCCGCCGCATCGAGGACGCGCAGCGCCAGGGCAATCTGTTTGCGGGAGAAGCCGCATGACCGCCTCCGGTTTCGCGATGAGCGAGAAGCGGGCGGTTCGGTACGACGACGCCGGGTTTCGGGTCATTCGCCCCGGCACGCCGCAAGTCGCCACCGAATACCGCGCAGCCAATGGTCGCACGACGCAGATGGCGGGTGAGGGTGACGAGGTTCGGGAACGGTTGAGGGGAGGGAGGGATGGGTAGTTACGCGCATGAGCGGGCCAAGACCCCGGCGCAATGGTGTGCCGAGTTCGCTTCCCGCCAAATTCCGATGTCCGAACGTGCGTTGAGGTCGAAGGCCCGCGCGATCGGCGCTTACATTACGCTCGGCAAGGCGATGCTGATTACGCCGGAGCAGATTGACCACATTCTAGAGGACGGCGCATGCCACTCGAACCCTATCTCCGTGGCACGACCTGGTGGGCAAAAGGCCGTATCCAGTTCAACGGGCGCGACATCACCGACTACATCCGCGAAAGCACTGGCGCATCTACAGAAGATGGCGCGCGGCAGTGGATCGCGGAACGTCAGGCGCGCGAAGAGCGGCGGGCAGTCCTAGGCCATGAAGAGGCACAGGAGCGCGAGTTCACGTTCAATGATGCAGTTGTTCTGTATGCAGCAACCGAGCAAATGGCGCGCTATCTGATCCCTATCGTTGAACGCATTGGCGCGCTGCCGATCAAGAAAATCACCCCGAAGATGATCCGCGAACTCGGGCGCGACCTGTATCCTGACAACGCTGTCGACACATGGCGGCGCTGGGTCATCGCTCCGGCGCGAGCCGTTATCAACAACGCCAGCGAGTTGGGCCACTGCCCGCCGATCCGTATCCCCGGCTATGACAAGCAGGAGCGCGTCAAGCAGGATCGGGCGCGTGGCAAGGTCAGCCGCAAGCCGAAGGTCCCTGGTGATTGGGACTGGATCCTCGCCTTTCGGGCGAAGGCCAGTAAGCGGCACGCAGCCCTTGCGATGTTCATGTTCACGACCGGCGCCCGGATTGGACAAGCGGTCGCCATGCACCCGGACAACCTCGACCTAGACAAAGGCAAAGCTGTCATCCCCGGAGCCAAGGGGCATGACGATCGCACCGTTCAGCTTATGCCTGAGCTGGTCGAAGAGTTGCGTGCTTTGAAGCCCAAGGCTCCGCGTGGCTGGGATGCACGCTATCGGCGCAATCTCCGGGTCTTCGGCTTTGCCGACAAGGATGGTCCACGCAGCGGCTGGCGGACTGCCTGCAAGCGCGCTGGTATCCCATACTTGCCGCCCCATTCTGCCGGTCGCCATGGCTTCGGGCAGGAAATGCGCGTCCGCCAGGGCGTCGATAGCAAGTCCGTCGAAAGCGTCGGTGGCTGGTCCGCGAAGGGCGGGATGGTCGACAAGATTTACACCCATGCCGAGGACAGCGACGCCAAGATTTTGGAGGCTCTTCGTACAGGCTTCGTACAAGCCGAAAATAAGATTAGCGCCAAAGCCGCAAAAATGCTAGGGAAAGAGCATGAATGACATCTGCCCTCCGAAGGCAGAGGCCACAGGTTCGAATCCTGTCGGGTGCGCCATTTCTGTTCAGCTTTGGGCACTGCGGCACTCGGCGTCTGGGATGCTATGATCGCGCGTTCCAGCATCGCGTTGCGCCCCGTGATCCGAACCTCGCGGTCGCCGACTTCGACGCGGTCCACGAGCAGGTGGATGTATTCCTTGCGCGTCCTGCCGTCCGGCTCGTCCAGCTTACGGCGAAGCAGATCGCCGAACCGGGCGATGATTTCAGGCGTGATTCGTCGATCACCGGCGTCGAGCTGCCGTTCAAGGACGGCGATGTCGGCTTGGGTGCTGGCCTTCTGCGCACGGATATTGCCGAGTTCACTGGCGACTTGCGGATCGTCGGGGCTCAGCGTGTTGTTCCGGACCAGCCTGATTACGCTGGCGCTCTCGCCATCGAGTTGGGTCAGCCGGGCGCGGAGCCGCTTCAATTCGGCCGCGCGCTCGGCGACGGCGGTGGCCGACCGGTCCAGCCATGTCTGCAGAAGCGTGGTCAGCCGTTCCGGCTGGACGAGATGACGGGTCACCGCGCCGACGACCAGATCGTCCAGTTGCCCCATCGGGACGCGGCGTCCCGTGCACGCGTCCGGCCCGCGCTTGACCCGCGCCGAACAGGCGTAATAGCGATACTGGCCGGACTTTCCGGTGCTCGTCATCATCCCGGCGCCGCAACCGTCCCCACCGCAACCGCAGACCGCGCGGCTGGTCAGCAGATTCGTATTCGTCTTCGCGGCCGCTTCGCCCATTCGCGGGTCGCGGTCGGCCATCTGCTGGCGGACCGCGTAGAACGTCTCTTCATCAATGATCGGCGGCACCGGGATCGGCACCCACTCGCTTTCCGGCCGCGTCTCACCGGTGCGAGAATTCCGGCGGTTGAAGATTACATAGCCTATATAGGCGGTGTTAGTCAGGATGTTGTGCAACGTCCCGATGCTGAACCGCTTGCCCCGGATGCGATAACCGCGTTCGTTGAGGTGATGCGCCAAGCCCGTGACGCCGATCGGGCCGCTCGCCGTGCCTTCGCGATACGTCTTGAAGATGTACCGCACCATGTCGACCGTCTCGGGGTCGTGCTCCAGCTTCTTGCGGTCCTTGCCGCGCGCCTACGACACGGTGCAGGTGCGAAAGCCGATCGGCGGCGTCTGGCCGTTCCAAAAGCCGTTCACGGCATTGGCCACCATGGTGCGGCGAACATGCTTGGCGTTCTCGGCCGAATGATATTCGTCGAAGATAGCGAGCATCGACACGGCTAGGTCGGACGTCGGATCGTCGCCGAAATCCTGCGTCACCGAAATAATGCGGATTTTCTTGCGGCGCAGCCGCTCGCGATATTGCATGAAGTCGAGCGCATTGCGGAACAGCCGCGACAGCGAATGCGCGAGGATGATGTCGACCGGACGCTCATCCGACTCGGCCAGCGCGATCATTTCACGAAAAGCGCGCCTATGATCGTCGGTGGCGCTGCCCGCTTCCGAGAAGACCCGGACAGCCTGGGCGCCATGATCCTCGATCCAGCGTTCGGCGGTGGCGATCTGATCCGGCAACGACAAGTCGTTCTTTTCCTGCCGCGTCGTCGATACCCGCGCATAGACGAAGACGCGCTTACCCGCGAACGTGTCGCTTCCCATTTTCAGACCTTTCGAACAGCGCGGCGATCTCGCCGCCGAACAGCCGATCGATCAGCGCGACCTCCTGTTCGAGGGTCGACCATGAATCGTCGAAGGCCGCGCTGACAAGCCCCGGATCGTTGATACGCGCATCACTGACCGGCGACGCGGAGGTCACTTGGGTCGTTGGAGGTGATGCGCGCCGGCTCATGGGCCGGGCGTGGCAGGTTCAGCGCGACGCCGTTGCGGGGGGCGCTCGCGAATCTTCCAGAAGTGCCTGCGTTACGGGTTCACCGTCTCAGGTCGACAAGAGGGAGGCGAGTTTTCGATGTCTTGCTGTCTATCGCAGGCTGGTCGATGGCTGTAGATGTCAGCGCTAATTGGCACAGCGCTGTCAGAGCTAAGTGACACCGATCACGAGGGTGCTGCGCGCCGCTTCCACTACGTCGTCGGTGATCGCGTTCAGGCCGTTGATCCGCAGTATGCG
>JAESGB010000150.1_pt1 | contig 30869 bp, 31 predicted proteins | sample 9266211 | NCBI WGS metagenome assembly JAESGB01 (sample SAMN14514844, study PRJNA621659) | algae metagenome | isolation source: Goleter apudmare HA4340-LM2 and co-occurring heterotrophs from cave wall... | place: USA: Maniniholo cave, Kauai, Hawaii | collected 2009-07-28 | reverse complement strand
ATATTACTATTTGTTGGGTCTCTGGTGGCTATGCTTTTTTCTGCTCGTCACTATAAACAGGATTAATCATTCATTTATTCGCGAGTCTCACTCGCGAACTATTTTCTTTTTGTCCAAAGTCCAAAAAATAGATAACATAACCATTTGTGGCAAACAAGCTTGAACAGCAATTTGTGCGGCTTGTCCCCAGTCAGGTAAATCATCACAAGCGGTAGACAGGTAAGCCCAGTGAGCTAAAACATAAGCAATCAGGGATAAAACCAACCAACGATAAACTCCTAATAGAGTTCCTTGCCCAAAACGATGTAATCCGAAACGATGTTTCGCCGTCTTAAACCAACCCTCTATCTGCCATCTGCGTTTACCCCACCAATTAATGGTGCTGCTTTTTAGAGGTTTGGTAGACAAAACAAAGCGTTTTTCTTTCTTGCCATCATTACGTTTGAGGTAGTACCAGGAGATGGAAACGGGAAACTTCAAACCGACTAACCATACTTGTTGACCGCGCTGATGTAACAGTTTTAAACGTCGCCCATCTACCAATTTCCGGTTACGGGACAAGCCAGTAATAGCGTGATATTTGAGTTTACGGATGGCATGTAGAAACTCAACACTGCCAAAAGCTGTATCTGCCAGAATCATGACGCGAAAGTGTTTGGTCAAAGATTGAGGTAAGGTTTTCACCAATTTTATTCCCAACCGTGCTGGTGAGGTAGTACCTTTACCTCTCCAGACTCTAAAATTCCAAGGTATACGCCACTGACCAACGACCAAATACACCACGACTAAATGCAGCCCTCGTTTTCCGTTGTAGACACTGATTAAATTTTTAAATTCCTTAAATTTGCCAAATTTTTCCAAAGTTGTCAGGTCGATAATCACCTGTAAACACGGCTTACGTCCCTTTGAACACTCGGACAATATCTGCTGGACAATACGCGCACGAGTTGTGCGAATGACACTGCGTGTTGACCAATCATAGATATTGAGGAATCGGCTTAAGGCACTTGCAGACTTAACTTTACTATGTTCGGGTAGTGGACATCCTCTCGCTTCTAAGAATAATCCCAACATTGCTTGGAGGTTATCTCGTTGGTAGTTAGAGGGCATCAACGACAGTAGGGTGTAAACTAACCCTTGGGCGTGGGCAAGAAGTGAAACCATTTTTCTTGCTTTTCTATATATTTTTCACGCCTTTTTTCTCATATTTCTGCGCTTGTGTGCAAATTTAGGTATGCTCCCCATTTGGCGATCGCCTCCACACTTGCCGCTCCTGGTAATTTACACATTTATCTTAGAAAAATCCTCATATAAATGATAATCAAATAAAGGCTTGGAGAGGCAATGCTTGCCTCTCCAAGCCTCCCCTCTTCAATGATTATCATTATCTATAGCTTTCGCCATTAAAAGACTGAAAAAATTAAGTATTTTAGTGTTTATCAGGTATTTCAAGTAACTGTGCTTTCAGTAAACAGATTCCTAATTCTGATGTAATTATTTGTACTGCAAAGTTACGGAATAAGTGTTTATCCTGTTAGGTGCAAGATATAAGTTATCCGAGGTTAAATGTGCATTGGGAACTAATTCGCCAAATGCTGCATTTTCTGGGACAAGAAATCCAAACCCGCCTGACTCCTCAACAAGCTAACACCTTAATGCCATATTTTCAGGCTTTGTGGCAAATGTTTTCGCCAGAAGTGTTTGCGGAACTTGGGTTATAGGGCGATGGGGCGATGGGGAATGGGTAAAGAGTTGTTCCCCTTGCGCCCAAAGCAATGGCATGTTTTTTTTACTTGAAAGTCCCTTAATGTTGTGATGTAGAGGTCAGTAGCCTCACAACTTCTGCATGTGCCATGACCACATCTGGGTTGCGTTGAAACGCTGTGTCGTATTTCATCGCAAACTCATTCCCTGACTCAGCCGGTGTTAGCAGGATATGGACATCAGTTAATAAAGCCGTAATTGTCTCCGATGTCACGGGTTCATCGGCTTGCCGCAACTCATCGATTTGCACAATCAGTTCCGAGAGTTGATGTAGCCAAGCAAACTGTTGATGCGAGATCACCAATTGCAGTAATTCGCCTCTTGAGACTTTTCCCCACACTTGTTCATAGGTAATTTGTTCTGTCTCTAGCAACACTTTATGCAGGCGCATCAATTGAATTCGGAGATCACTGAGCAATAGATGTTGGTTAATGCGTAGTTGAAGTGTGTTAGTCATCTTTCTCCTAGGACACATTAGATAAAGTTGGTGATCTAGTCATGTCCCATATATGATTAATCATATATTAACATAAGATTATATGGAACTCAGCAGTTGGGTATTGCCCACTTGAAATACGGTAAACCACTCTATGTCCCTGGCGCACGTGATTCTTGGTCTTCTCCAGCAGCAAGAGAGGACTGGCTACGACCTAAAAACCAGCTGCTTTGATGATTGTATTGCTCACCTATGGCAAGCCGATCAAGCCCAGATTTACAGAACACTCAACAAGCTGGAAGCGCAAGGATGGATCAGGTGTACTGTGGAGATTCAGCACGATCGCCCTAACCGTAAAGTCTATAGTGTCACCGCAAAAGGTGAAGCGGAATTGGTGCAATGGCTGCAAACACATCAAACCCCACCAATAGCACGAGAACCCTTATTAGTACAGCTTTACTTTGCGGCTCAGTTGCCAAATGAAGCGATCGCCCATTTACTAGAACAAGAGTTGGCAGTGCATCGTGAGAAACTAACTCAATGTGAAGCGATCGATGTTATCCCTGTTGATGCGCCTGCGGCTTCGCGGGAAGAGATGATGCATCAGCTGGTGTTGGATTTTGTCAGACGCAAAGAACTGCTTTATCTCAACTGGCTCAAGGATCTCATAGTTCTACTTCGTGAACAGTCACATTTGAGTTAGGACATGCGATCGCAAGGCTGATTTTTTCTGTAGTAGTGCAATATTTCTAGTTATGTTATGTAAAGAAATTGGATGTAGCGATCGCTGAATTTATCAAGCAGTCGCTACAAATTCGGCACTGCTAGGGCACAATCAAAACTGGACAAGGAGAAAGATTAATCACACGAGTGGTGACACTATCAGTTGCTCCCTCCTCAGTTAAGCCTAATCCCCTACAACCCATAATGATTAAATCTGCCTCAATTTCATCAGCGACATCGCAGATGGTAAATGCGGGTTTACCTTGTCGTTCTAAAACTTCGGCTGGAATTCCTTGCTGAGAAAACAAAGATTGGGCATTTTCCAGCAGCTTGGCAACAACCTCTGGTGACACCATTGGATCGGCGCTAGGTGCATCTGCGGCGGGTTCTTCCACCACAGACAGCAGTATTAAGCGACTGCCATACTTTTGCACGACATTAGTAACCACGTCAGCAGCTTCCCGCGCTTCCCGACTTTGATCAATTGGAAATAGTACTGTCTTGAACATCTACCTCACCTGGATACACCTGACTCCGGTAAAATCTGGATGGTTCTACTTTCAAAACAATAACAAAAAGGCAATCAGGAGGGTCTGACTGTGTCCAAAAAAAGTTTAGCAAGTTTATCTGCGGCTGATATATCTGGCAAACGTGCTTTAGTAAGAGTTGATTTTAACGTGCCTCTGGATGACCAAGGCAAGATTACAGACGATACTCGCATTCGCGCCGCCCTGCCAACCATCCAAGATTTGACACAGAAGGGAGCTAAGGTAATTCTAGTGAGCCATTTTGGCCGTCCCAAGGGTGTGGATGACAAGTTGCGCCTCACTCCCGTCGCCAAGCGCCTCTCTGAGTTGCTAGGACAAGAAGTCGTTAAAACAAATGACTCCATCGGTGATGAAGTTGCTGCTGCTGTGGGAGCATTGCAAAACGGCCAAGTGCTGTTACTAGAAAATGTCCGCTTCTACAAAGAAGAAGAGAAAAACGACGCAGAATTTGCTCAAAAATTGGCAGCTAATGCTGATTTTTATGTCAATGATGCTTTTGGCACTGCCCACCGCGCCCATGCTTCTACTGAAGGTGTAACTAAATTCCTCAGTCCTTCTGTGGCTGGATATTTGGTGGAAAAGGAATTGCAATATCTGCAAAGCGCCATTGAAAATCCCCAACGTCCTTTGGCAGCCATTATCGGCGGTTCTAAGGTTTCTAGTAAGATTGGCGTTATTGAAACCCTGTTGGAGAAATGCGACAAACTGATCATCGGCGGTGGCATGATTTTCACCTTCTACAAAGCCCGTGGTTTGAGTGTGGGTAAGTCTCTGGTGGAAGAAGACAAGCTAGAACTAGCGAAGACTTTAGAAGCCAAAGCTAAAGAACGCGGTGTGGCTTTATTGCTACCCACTGACATCGTATCGGCAGATAAATTTGCCCCTGACGCCAATGCGACAACCGTCAGCATCGAAAATATCCCTGCTGATGGTATGGGTTTGGATATTGGCCCCGATTCCGTGAAAGTTTTCCAAGCAGCACTTGCTGACTGCAAGACAGTGATTTGGAACGGGCCGATGGGTGTGTTTGAGTTTGATAAATTTGCCGTAGGTACAGAAGCGATCGCTCATACTTTAGCAGAAATTGGCAAAACTGGCACAACCACAATCATCGGTGGTGGCGACTCTGTGGCGGCTGTGGAAAAAGTCGGTTTAGCCGATCAAATGAGCCACATCTCCACCGGCGGCGGCGCTAGCTTGGAGTTACTCGAAGGTAAAGTATTACCCGGTATCGCAGCTTTAGATGAAGCTTAAAAAAGTTAGCTTTTGGGCTATTTTCAACATCGGTTAATTGCTCACAAATTTAGTAGGGGTACAGTATACTGTGCCCTTGCTATTTTTGTTAATATTTATCAAAATCACTAAATTTGTAGAAGCGATGTTGTAATGGCAAGAATATATTTTATTAGTGAAAGAGCGATCTGATGGCTGTTGGACTTTACCAGGAGGATGGGCTGATGTTGGTGATTCGCCGAGTGAAGCAGCAGTTAGAGAAGTTTACGAAGAATCTGGATATCAGACACGCGCTGTCAAATTGTTAGCAGTTTATGACAGACATAAACAAGGACATCCACCTTTTCCCTTTTACGTCTACAAGCTATTTTTTCAGTGCGAACTTATTGGTGGTTCTCCGTCATCCAGTATCGAAACAGAGGAAGTAGGTTTTTTTCCTGAAAATGTATTGCCAGAACTTTCTCTTGGACGTGTTTTACCAGCACAAATCACCCGACTTTTTCAACATTACCGTCAACCAGATTTACCAACAGATTTTGATTAAGTTATTTGTTATTTGTTATTTATCCCTCATCTCCCCATTCCCAATCTAATTACACAGAGATTAACCCATGCCAGAACCAGAAAAGAACATTATAAAAATTGAACCAGGAACTTTACTTTTGATTATCTCCCTGCTGATACTTTTACCTCTATTATTGGCTGGATTTTTTGCACAATAAGCTTTTCCACATGCTAGTTTACTGATTTATGAGCCAAAGAATAACTTTAATTTTAGCGATCGCCACTTTAGTTATTTTAGGATCGCTATCCTTAGCTTCTCACGTTGCTTGGTCTTGGCCGCTAGAACTAATCACTCATTTCCGGGTTCAGTATTTAGTTTTGTCTCTGATAGTCAGTATAGTTATAGTTATTCTTTGGAAAACACACCACCTCAAAAATAAAGTAGTAGTTTTCGCAGCTTTAGTACTTTTGGGTATGAATGCGATCGCAGTTCTACCTTGGTATTTACCCCACTCACAACAAGTAGCTATTAATTCAGCTAAACAAATTCGGGTTTTATCTTTTAACCTGAATGTTCAAAATAAGAATGCTGAAGAAGTTATTAATTTAGTCCAGAATGAACGCCCTGATATTGCTTTATTTATCGAAATCAGTCAAGGCACGTTTGACAAGTTAAAGATAGAATTAAAAAACACTTTAACTAATGGATTTAGAAGCCCTGGTGGCGGTCTTGCTATCCTCACTCGCTTACCTATTAAAGATGTTAAAGGAGATAATTTTAATGGAAAAAGTGGTCATAATCTCATAGCAACTTTAGCACTAGATAACAAGCTAATTAAGTTCATCGGCACTCATCCTTTAGTGCCTGTAAAGCCGAGTACTTTTCACCGCCGTAATCAACAGCTAGCAGCTTTGAGCGATTATATTCCTAGTATCAAAGAGCCATTGATTTTAGTGGGAGATTTTAATTTAACACCGTGGTCGCCTTATTACCGGAGGTTCGTAAATAAAACAAATTTACATAACACCCGTCTAGGTTTTGGCGTGTTACCTAGCTGGCCACGATCAGCAAGTCATGTGAATTTACCAAGTTGGTTACTTCCTCTAATGAATATCCCTATTGACCACTGTTTTGTGAGTCAGCAATTTGGTGTGGCTCGAACTCATATAGGAGCAAATGCTAATTCTGATCATGCTTCACTAATTACTGATTTAGTATTACGTTAGCTACACATGTAGGGTGTGTTATGCCGGAGGCTAACGCACCATCCTCAGATTTTCGGTGCGTTATGGACTTTAGTCCTAACGCACCCTACTGGACTGACACAACTAAAATGTTGCAATAAATCTTTTCTTCTTTCTCTGTTTCCTCTGCGCCTCTGCGGTTTATTAATGCACTATTTAAGATTAGACACGCCACTACTGACGTTTAAAATTAATGTGTATTTGTTGATTTAAAATTTTTATCAGTTTCAGAAAAGTTTGATATCAGCACCAAATATCTTACAAGAAAGTATAAACAGATAACTTGTATATCTAAAATAAATGGCAATAATTATAGGTGCATATAAATTATAAATCCTACTTTTGCCAACATTATCCGGAGCTAAAAACGTGCAAATTACTAAACGCAATGTCGAATTGAGAGTAGACGATAGTTTAATGCGTGTTTATGTAGCATCTCCCAAGCCGGCAGGTCTTTATCCAGGTATTTTGTTCTACAGTGATATTTATCAGTTGGGCGACCCGATGATTCGTCTAGCTAACTATTTAGCAGGATTTGGTTATGTAGTAGCAGCCCCAGAAATTTTTCATCGACTGGAACCAGTCGGTTTAGTAATTGAGCCAGATGATTTGGGTCGGATGCGGGGTAATGATGACGCCCGTCGTACCCCTGTAGCTGATTATGACGCTGATTGCCGTGCTCTAATTGAGTTTTTAAAAGCAGAGAGTGCAGTTGCTCCTGCTAAAATAGGCACTCTAGGCTTCTGTATTGGTGGACATTTATCTTTTAGAGCCGCTTTTCAAAGTGAAATTAAGGCGGCTGCTTGTTGCTATCCTACCGGTATTCCTAGTGGCAAGTTGGGCAAGGGGGTTGCTGATACCATTGGGCGGATGAGTGAAATCAACGGTGAGATGCTAATTGTTCTCGGTACTCTTGACCCCCACATACCAGAGAATGACCGTCAAACCTTAATTACAGAGCTTGAGAAGGGGAAAATACATCATCAAGTTTTTTTGTATGAAGCAGAACATACCTTTATGCGTGATGACGGTTATCGCTATGATGCTGAGGCTGCTGCCTCTGCATGGTCAGAAATCATCACTTTCTTTCAACGTGTGTTTGCTGAATAAAAATAGTTGAAGATAAGGTGAATTCTAGTCATGAATTTACCGTAGCCGTTGGTTTCGACTTCGCTCAACCAACTGAGTGGTTGAGAGTTGAGCAAAGCCGAAACTCGTCAACATAGGTATTTTTTATCAGAAATCACTTAGTTTGGTAAAACTTGCCGCAGTGCTGCTAAGAGTTGATCTACACTTTCTTGACGGCTATTGAATCCCATCAGTCCTACACGCCAGACTTTTCCGGCGAGTTCTCCCAAACCACCGCCGACTTCAATGTTGTATTCATTGAGTAGCTGCCGAGCAATGGCTTTGCCATCGACGCCTTCAGGAATGCGGACGGTTGTCAGGGTGGGTAGGCGGAATTCTCGCTCAACGTGCAAGCTTAATCCTAAGTCTTCTAAGCCTTCCCAAAGATATTCCACATTTTTTTGATGGCGTTGCCAGCAATTTGCTAGTCCTTCTTCTGCCACTAAACGCAGTGCTTCCCGCAGGGCATAGTAAAGGTTGATCGGTGCAGTATGATGATAGGTGCGTTCAGCACCCCAATATTTACCCAGCAAGTTTATATCCAAATACCAGTTAGTCACTTTGGTATGGCGCTGTTGCAACTTCTCAATGGCACGGGGACTAATGGTGAAGGGGGAAGCACCAGGGGAGCAACCCAAGCCTTTTTGGCTACAGCTATAAGCTAAATCTACTCCCCAAGCGTCTAAAAAGATGGGGACGCCACCCAAACTGGTGACTGTATCCAGTAACAGCAGCGTGCCAAATTCCCGGCATAGTTCACCAACTCCTTCTAGGGGTTGACGTGCGCCTGTAGAGGTTTCAGCATGAACCAAGGCTAAAATTGCTGGACGGTGGGTTTCTAGGGCAGTACGCAGTTCTTCTAGGGTGAAAACTTGTCCCCAAGGTTTGGCTATAGTTTTGACATCAGCACCATATCGCCCAGCCATGTCCACCAAGCGATTACCAAAATATCCGGCTACGCCAACTAAGACTACATCACCGGGTTCTGTAACATTGGCAATTGTCGCTTCCATTGCGGCGCTTCCCGTACCACTGATGGCAATGGTGAGGGGGTTTTCTGTCTGCCATACGTAACGCAGCAAGGATTGGATCTCATCCATGAGTGCCAGAAAAGCGGGGTCAAGATGCCCAACTGGTGAGGTATTCATCGCTTGCAGAACTGCGGGATGGGCATTAGAAGGCCCAGGCCCCAATAGCAGACGAGAGGGGATTTCTAGAGGTGGGAGATGTAACCTTTGACTGTCATTGATGGAGATAGTTGGCGTCATAATCGGTTCAAGATAGACGGTACTTACCGCATCATAAAGCGATCGCATCACCGATGTTTGATTAAGTCTGCGATCATTTTGACTGAATCCCTCATTTGCAGGAAGACGCAACAGTTGTCAAATCTTACAGTGATGCCAACCATAAAGCAAAGTTGAGTCATGAGTCGAAAACGTTCTAGCTTACAACCATTGGAGGGAGCAAATCGCTCACTCAGAAGGCGGTTGGATCTCAAAGGTGAGATTATATTAGCGATCGCACCAACTCTAATTGTTCTGGTTGTCTTGTTTTTGGTAGAAGAGTTGAGTCAGCAGCGACTTTTGTTTGCTTCCCTAGCTTCTAGTGCGTTTCTGATTTATCTTGACCCTCTACATGGCACAAACGCGGTGCGAACCCTCGTAATTTCCCAACTGATGGCTGCTATTATCGGTTTTCTCACCTACATGATCTTTGGTTCTGGATATTTTTCAGGCGGGATAGCAATGGTAATCACAATTACCTTGATGATCTTGCTGGATGTGATGCATCCCCCTGCTGTTTCTACTTCCCTGAGTTTTGCTTTACGGGCGGGTCATGTAAGTAACCTGATTTTGTTCGTGTTCGCGGTGAGTATCACGGCTTTGTTGGTGGGTTTAGAGCGATTAGCTTTGTGGATATTGGCACGTTATGGCCATTGATTATCTGCACTTACTGATAGACAATAGGTTTCTAATCAATAAATGACAAAAAAATATTATGGTTTTTGCAGGCAAGCGACCGCATAATTTAGGTGTTAGCGACGGTAAATTAGCACCTTGTCCCAACTCTCCTAACTGCGTTTCCAGTCAGAGTACAGATGCAGTCCATCAAATTGCACCACTTACTTATACATCTAATCCAGAAAACGCGATCGCATCTATTAAAGGTATTATTCAATCTTTACCCAGAACCAAGATAATTACTGAAAGTTCAGAGTATTTGTATGCAGAATTCAAAAGTGCTTTGTTGGGATTTGTCGATGATGTAGAGTTTTATTTAGACCGGAATAAAAATGTGATTCAGGTTCGCTCTGCTTCGCGTTTGGGTCAAAGTGATTTGGGTGTTAATCGTCAACATATAGAACAAATTAGAGCTAAATTCAACGAGGTTTAATGATTAATAATCTCTAGATCTGAATGAAAGTATAATCCAGGTAAATCAGTCTCGAAGAGAAGAAAAGATGAGGACTAGAGTCCTCTCTTCGAGACGCTACGCGAACACTACAAATTTTTAAATACAGACGCCGTTCTACTTACCTAAACCAATTGCTTTCCGAAAATACCCATTTTGGGCAAATTTATCTTGCAGAATTTGTCGATAAACGGTTTCATATCCATCTGTCATTTGTTGAACTCCAAAACGGTTTTTGGTATACTGATGGCAAGTATAACGATCTAAGTCTTTTACCTTGTTAATAGCACTGATACATTCTGGGATGTTGTTGCACAAAAAACCTGTTTTTCCGTGAGCAATGACTTCCAGAGTAGACCCTAAATTTAAGGCTATAACTGGTGTACCTGCTGCCATTGATTCAACCATTACTAGCCCAAACGGTTCTCTCCAAGTGATCGGAAATAGAGTGGCTACCGCACCTCCCATCAAAGCATTTTTTTGTGCATGGTCTGCTTCGCCTAAATATACAATTTGCTGACCATCAATTAGTGGTTTAATTTCTTTTTCAAAGTATTCCACATCAACAGCATCGACTTTACCTGCTATTTTTAAATGCCACCCTGCTTGTTTAGCTATCTCTATGGCTAAATGCGTTCCTTTCTCTGGAGATATCCGACCTAAAAACGCTAGGTATGGTGGATCATCAGGTAAGGCATGAAATTTATAACTGCTGATATCAATTCCGTTGTAAACTGTTGCTACATAATTCAGCCCTAACCTTACTTCTCTTTGGGCATTAGAAATACTAACGTAAGGTCTATCTTTAGCATATTGGAAAATTTTTTCGTTGTCTGGAGTAAAAATACCATGTAAGGTGTGAACTGTCGGTGTTTTTACTAGATTCACATAGGGAAGTGTTGCATGTCCCATATGGGAGTGAATAATATCAAACTTTTCTGCCTGTTCGTAAACTAATGCTAGTTGTAATGTCTCGTAGATATTAACTTCCTTGACATTAGGGTCTAGTCTCAAGGCACGCGGATGAGCTGAAACTAGCTTCGCCAGAGTGATAGAATCTCCGGATGCAAATAGAGTTACTTCGTGTCCACGTCTCACCAGTTCATCAGTTAACAACCCCACCACTAACTCTATACCGCCATAAGCTGGAGGTGGAACTCTCTCCGACAATGGGGCGATCTGAGCAATTCTCATTATCAAACTCCTGAAAAATAAGACTGGTATTAGAGGTTTCTAACTCATGTTTAACGAGTGAATATTAAGAATTCACACTTTTATAGAAACTCTCTTGCAATACCAACTGTATTCATAATTGCTTCAAAATCTTATGCCTTTACTTCCAGATTTTTTGTCTACCTTTGTGGAGAAGTTATCTGTCTCTGAAGAGGTAAAATACTTCCTCAAGGAAGAAATTTTATTTGCATTCTTGTTCTCTGAGTTTTCCACATTTTGTCTCTAGCGTTGGTGAGTTTAGGCACAAAACTCATATTTACAAACCGTCAAGATATCTTGACATGGAGTATGGAGGAAATTATTCTTGACTGTTAACAAATAACGAATGATAATTCCTATCAGTTGGCTTTAATTGCGTCGCCCCACTTAAATAATTCCTATTTCTTTACTTTTGAATCTTAAGATTGACCTTTATCTCTAAATGTAATATCATATACCTCAGGCAAAATATATACTAAAAAAATAAACGTGAATATTTCTCCTTCTCAAAAAGAACCGCGTGTCACCTGGCAGGCGGTTTTCTCAGTAATTATATTTACATTTATGTATTTACCTATACTGGTACTTGCATTTTATAGCTTCAATCAATCACCTTACAGTGCAACTTGGCAAGGATTTACTCTCGACTGGTATCGTAAACTTTTCAGTGATGAGCGGATTTTATCGGCTTTGAGAAACAGTTTGATTGTCGCATTGTCGGCTACAAGTATTGCAGCTGTGCTAGGAACCTTAATGGCCGTGGGGTTAACGCGTTATCAGTTTCTGGGAAAGAATTTGTATCGTGGTATTTCTTACTTACCATTGATTATCCCCGATATTGCGATCGCTGTATCTACCCTAGTTTTTTTGGCAGCGTTTGCTATCCCTTTGAGTGTGTGGACAATTGTCGCCGCCCATGCGGTGTTTTGTCTAGCCTACGTGGGACTAGTGGTAGCAGCACGACTCACCAACTTAGATCCCCACCTAGAAGAAGCTGCACTAGATTTAGGCGCTACACCAGTACAAGCATTTATCAAGGTATTACTGCCACAATTAATGCCTGGAATTGTAGCTGGTTGTATGCTGGCTTTTGTCCTCAGTTTAGATGATTTTCTCATTGCTAGTTTCACTGCTGGTAGTGGTTCTAACACCCTACCAATGGAAATTTTTAGTCGCATCAGAACAGGGGTTAAACCTGATATTAATGCGCTGAGTGTAATTTTAATTATAGTATCTGCGATCGCTGCACTAGTGGCCGAATTAATTCGTGCTAGTGGAGAGAAAAAATGAAGGTTTTGATTTTGTCTGGAAATATGATGCAAAATTTTCATAAGCTTTCTCTATCTACATAATTTTGGCAACTGATTATCCATGTGCAAGATGTATATCGCTTGGTTGAAATTTCAAGTTTACGGACGCTGCAACACTTGAATCTTTGCATTCCGATTATCTGAATCGCTTGTAATTCCGGCTAAGAGTTTGCCATCAGGACTGACAACTAAATGACTCATTTTCATTTGCTGTTTGTCTAGAACTGCTTCTATCTCGGCTGTTTGTAGATTCCACACTGTCAGCCCCTTCGAGGTACTACCAATCATAAAATTACGGCTGAGGGCAATATTAAATGGTTCAAATATCTTACGCGAAAAGCGTTTTTTTGCCTTTACTTTTCCTGTTTTTAAATCTGATAATTGCAGATGTAAATAGTCTTTTCTTGCTCGTTTGATACTAACCAGTGTCTGCTCATCTAAACTGATGCGTGCTGAGTCTAAAGAAGGGCTAAAAAATTGTTGGAGGACTTGTTGTTGGTTTGTTGCGACATCCCACACCACAAGTTTACTACTCGGTAAAGTCAAAAGTACAGTTTTGCCATCTTGACTAATATCATCAAAATGGGAATATGGCAATCTTGCTTTTTGTTCACCTGTTTTGATATCCCAGATTTTGATCTCAGAAGAGTCACCACGATCACGACTCATAATAGTCTTGCCATCAGAGGAAATTTCAACATCCGTAACATTACCAGAATGACCTGTGAGTAACTGAGGGGGTCGATTTGAGGTAAGATCCCAGATGCGAACTAGGCGATCGCCACTACCACTGACAACAGTTTTACCATCAGGAGCGATCACTAGATCATTAATTGCACCTGAATCACTCCGTAGTGTTTTTTTCAACTTTCCTGTTTGCAGTTCCCAAACATTAATTGTTTTATCTTGACCCCCACTCACTAGAGTTTGACCGTCAGCACTGATCACAATGGTAGAAGCTGTAGGATGTCCCTCTAGGGTGCGAACAACTGTAAAATTGCAGTAGGGAGAACTTGCATTATGGGAACAGTACCTATCCTTGTATTGAAAAAAGCTGAAAAGTTCCTCAGGAGAACCAGGGAGAAAACCTACAGTGATGGCGGACAGAATCAATAATGCTTTGAGTTTCCATTTACCAGACTTAAAAATTTTCATTAGCTTTCTCTAAGTTCCAATATATTGTTTTGCTACGTAAACAGTATGATTTTCTTTCTTAACTATTTCTCAAGATAAAAAAAAGCACACACTTGACAATTCAAATAACTTAGTTATATGATTTTACTCAGAATGTAAATATACGTCTCCATATATATTCATATTCAAAAAAGACCAGATAAAAAACTACAAATAAATGCAATCCTTGCCTCTACACTTCCTAATTATAAGTATCTACGCAGGCATAATCCTGTAAATGTTTATTTGTCTATCATATCTGTTTTCAATTTCGATAATATTTGGGGCTAACTTGGGACAAGATGCTACCTCCTCCTCATTATGCAAATCTGCCAAAATCCCAATTGCTCAAATCCATTCAATCATGATGGCAATAGATTTTGCGTAAGTTGCGGCCAAAGTGACTTTGGCAAACTCCTTAGAAACCGCTACCGCGTATTGAAACTATTAGGTGAAGGCGGGTTTAGCAGAACTTACGCGGCCGAAGATGCTGATAGATTAGATGCACCTTGCGTCATCAAGCAATTTTTTCCTCAAGTACAAGGAACAGGACAACGAACTAAAGCCGCAGAATTCTTTAAAGAAGAAGCCTTTCGTTTGTATGAACTAGGAGAAAATCATACCCAAATTCCCCGGTTACTTGCTTACTTTGAACAAGGTGCAAGTTTATATCTTGTTCAAGAGTTTATTCAAGGGCTAACTCTTTTACAAGAAGTACAAATACGACCTTTTAAAGAAGAACAAATTCGCCAACTTTTAGCTGATTTATTACCAGTTATCGACTTCATCCATTCCCTGAATGTGATCCATCGGGATATTAAACCAGAAAATATCATTCGCCGTGATAGTGATGGGAAACCCGTATTAATCGATTTTGGCGGTGCTAAACAAGTCACACAAACCAGTTTAGCTAGACAAGCTACGGTAATTTATACTATTGGTTATGCCCCAACAGAACAAATGGCTGGATTTGCTTGTAACGCCAGTGATTTATATGCTTTAGGCGTAACTTGTATCAGGCTTTTAACACAATGTTTGCCATTACAAAGTACTGGTGGACAAATTCAGGACTGTTTGTATGACGCCATGAATGCTCAATGGTTATGGCAAGAAATCTTACATAAGAAAGGTATTACCATTAGTGATGGTTTAGGGAAGATTCTCAATAAATTATTGCAACATTTGCCAAAGGATAGGTATCAATCAGCTACAGAAGTACTTAACGACTTGAAGTCTACAACAACATCGGCTTTAGAAGCAGAAATCTTAGCAATTACCAAACTGATATTACCATCAGCACCAGCAAAAATTATCCTGCCACTACCGCCGCTACAAAGTTTTAACTTTGATGTAGTGACAGTAGATACAGGTGGTAGAGAAGTTAACCGTGACCGTCGTAGTGCTAACTTTTTTGCAGAAGAATTAAATAAATCTATTACATTAGAAATGGTGTCCATTCCTGGCGGTAATTTTATGATGGGGTCGCCAGCCTTTGAAGGAGATGCTGACGAACGTCCTCAACACCAAGTGAAAATAGAACCTTTTTTTATGGGCAAATTTCCCATAACTCAAGCACAGTGGAAAGCTGTAGCAGCTTTACCGAAAGTCAAACAACCTTTAAATCCCAACCCATCTAAATATAAAGGCGCAAATCGACCAGTAGAAAATGTATCTTGGCATGAAGCTGTAGAATTTTGTGTCAGGTTGTCAGAAAAAACTGGTCGTGAATATCGTTTACCTAGCGAAGCCGAATGGGAATATGCTTGTCGTGCTGGAACTACTACATCATTCCACTTTGGTGAAACGATTACTCCTAATTTAGTCTGCTGTAGTGACAATGATGCTTACACTGTAGAAGCTAGAACTAAATACCGCAAAGAAACCACAAATGTCGGTAGTTTTGCAGTCGCAAATACCTTTGGACTGTACGACATGCACGGGCTAGTTTGGGAATGGTGTGCTGATCCTTGGCATAACAATTATCATGACGCACCTACAGATGGTAAACTTTGGGAAAGTGGTGGTGATAATCACCGCCGAGTATTGCGGGGTGGTTCTTGGAGTTTCAGTGCAGAACTTTGTCGTAGCGCCAGTCGCAGTTGGAATGAGTCAGATGGTGGGTTGAGAATATGTGGCTTTCGGGTGGTATTTTCTGCTTCTGAGTAGGTGCATTGAATTCGTAATTTTAAATACCAATTGGCATAAACTTTGCGACATCATGAATGGGTGGTGAGGTGAGGGCGAACAACCGTACTCCTACGGAGAAGCAAGCTACGCCCCTACAAGGTAATCTGTTGCGCGCTTTTTTTGGAATTGGTATATTTTATGTTCCCATGACCATGCAGATCATAGCCACAGTAAAAAGAGAGACTTGCTTGTAATACGTAACTCTAAAATACTGGAAACATTAATTCGGCAAATCAGGGAATACTTCTTGTACAGCAGTATGTACTAAGCGGTGATTTTGCACATTCAAGCCTTTAGCTAAAGCTGGGTTAACATCCAACGCTTTGATTCCCAAATTTGCCAACTGGACAACATAAGGTAATGTACTGTTGTTCAGTGCTTGGGTTGCTGTCCAAGGTACTGCACCTGGCATATTGGGAACACCATAATGCACGACACCTTCATCAATGTAAGTTGGCTGAGTGTGGGATGTGGTGTGTAAGGTTTCTACACAACCACCTTGATCAACAGCAACATCAACAATTACAGAACCGGGACGCATTTGTTTGACCAATCCGCGCGATACTAGTATTGGTGCTCTACGTCCTGGCACTAATACCGCACCAATGAGTAAGTCAGCTTCTTGAACGGCAGTTTCGATATGGGCAGAGTTGCTGTAAAGCAATTCTACTCTTGAGCCAAATAGAGTTTCTAGGTAGGATAAGCGCTCAACATTAACATCTAAAATCTGCACGATCGCACCCATGCCTACGGCGATTTTAGCGGCTTCTGTACCAACAACGCCACCACCTAAAATGACTATCTTGCCAGCTTTGACTCCAGGAACACCGCCCAACAGAACGCCTCGACCACCTTGCTGACGTTCTAAGTACCTAGCGCCAAATTGTACGGATAGACGACCAGCAATGATGCTCATGGGGGAGAGCAAGGGAAGTTTGTTGACACCGGGTTGTTCTACGGTTTCGTAGGCGATCGCACTCGTGCCAGAATCAATTAAATGCTCGGTCAATTTGCGATCGGCTGCTAGATGCAGATAAGTAAACAATATCTGCTCTTTGTGCAAAAACTTATACTCACTTACCAGGGGTTCCTTGACTTTCACAACTAGTTCCCGATTCCAAGTTGCTTCTGGTGTGGGGACAATCTCCGCCCCGGCGCTGATGTACTCATCATCCGTGAATCCAGCACCATGACCTGCTTGCGTTTGCACGAATATGGTATGACCATTTTCCCGCAACACCCGCACACTCGAAGGACTCAATCCTACGCGAAACTCTTGATCCTTGGTCTCCTTGGGAACGCCGATTTCCATGTACAGCCTCTGATGAATTTTTGTTTAACTCTAGCCTGCTCACAGGCAATGCTGCTATCTCTATACTCTTGACTATTACCTCAATCTTCCTAAAATATATAAAGAATAATTAAAAATTGTAAACAAAGTGTTTACATATCTCTATCGCAGGGATACTTTACAGGATTTTTCCAGCTATCCTGACACACAAGCACAGCAATCATTTCAAAACTTACCAAAGTTCTGACTTCTCACAATCAAGTTTCGTTTACTAAAAAAGAGGGATTTTTCATGATTACACAACCAAAACCCACCGTTACCCCCAAGCTAGAAGACCCAAAGTTAGGTTTCAACGAATATGCTGAACGCTTGAATGGACGAGCTGCGATGATTGGCTTCATATTGATGGTAGTCATTGAATACTTTACCAATCAAGGGGTACTATCGTGGCTCGGCTTGAAGTAGTAACGCCAGAAAGCATTGATGTGCAAGTTGTAAGGTAGTAACTATAGGAGTTAAAACTGTCTGGGTAGTACAGATGGTTTTAACTTCACCTAGAGAATCGCCAACTAATTTCCACAAACTGCCGTCTATGGCTGTGAAGATTACAGAATGTCAGTGTTATCCTAGACCTGCAATTACTACACGCAAGAGGGTTAATTACTACACTTCCTTTCGTACTGAAGAAAATTATAATATTCAGATGTCTTTCATCAGAAAGAGCTAAAGATGGTCTAATAGTGGGTTAGATATTCTCTGTCAATAAACACAAAAGCTAAACTGGATCAAACCAAGCTGTGATGAATGCTGTATTACCTCGTTTTTTAAAGTCAGCCTACCGCAAAGAGCCAATAGTCAGTGTATTGATTACGATGGGCATGGTGGATGCACTGATTGGGGGATTGGATGATAGCTGGTCATTATTCGCTTTTGGCTTGGGGATAGCAGGGGTAACCCTTGGTTATAAGTTGTGGCGCTTCCAGCAAAGTCGTCCTTTGCCAGAAGAAGAGCCTGTAGTGCAACATTATTTGCCCTCTCGTTCCTCTAGTCCAACTTTACCCATGCTCAGTGTGACTAAGAAAAAACCACCCTTATAGTAGTACTGAGTCATGAGTTGAGATGGCTACACCTCATAACTCAGAAAAATTAATTTGCGTGCTTATTGCAAAAGTGAGGGTAAATGGTGAGGAGTGGGGGAATAGATGGGGGTGATTCTGTGGTTCGCCCTGGTGTGATTTTATCATTTATGGCATCTGTTGCCCTGACAGTGCCAATCTGGGGAAGGGTAAACATCCACGTAGCCCAAGCTGCGGTTGAAGTCGCACCAAACCCCCAACCTGCACAAAGCTTTGCTAATCCCAAGTTGCTCTATACCTTGCACGGACATGCAGGAACCGTAAAGTCTCTGGCTTTTAGTCCAGATAGTAAAACTCTGGTGAGTGGCGGTGCTGAAAATGAAGGTGTAATTCGCTTGTGGAATTTAGTCAACGGTAAACGAGTAGGGACTATTCGCAAAGCGCATAAAACAGCAGTGGCCTCTTTGGTGATTTCGCCAGATGGACAAACCCTCATTAGCTGTAGCAGCGACTACACCATTAACCTTTGGAATCTCAAAAATCATCAATTTAGTCGTTCTTTTGTGGGACATACCAGTAATGTCATGTCTCTAGCTGTATCTCCTGATAGTAAGGTTTTGGTTAGTGGTGCTGTAGATGGCATTCGCCTCTGGGATTTGCCACAACAGCGCCCTCTGGCAACGCTGGTACGCTTTGATAACTCGATTCATACATTGGCAATTAGTCCTGATGGTCAGACTTTGGCTAGTGGCGACTCTCAGGGTGTAATTAAGCTGTGGAACTTGAGCAGTGGGAAATTAATTCGTGAATTGGCTGCACATGAAAAGACAGTCAGCACTTTAGCTTTCACACCAAATGGCGAAACCTTAATTACAGCTAGCCGCGATCGCACAATCAAACTGTGGAATATTAACAGTGGTGAACTAGTTAGCACCCTCACAGGACATAATAACTGGATCAATGCGATCGCAATTCATCCCGATGGCAAAACCCTGGCTAGTGCTGGGAGAGATGGTATTAAGCTGTGGAATTTAACTAGGGGCGAGTTAATTAATACACTAAATGAACATACAGATTGGGTGAGTGCGATCGCTTTTAGCCCTAATGGAAAATTGCTTGCTAGCAGTGGATTTGACAAACAAGTTAAGGTTTGGCTGAGTCAGTAAATAAACTTTGTATCATTTGATAGTTGACAATTGACTCAATTTACAGAAAAACCCCCACAAGGGGGGGTTGTAAGTCATTCGCGTGGAGTGAACGACTAATCACTAATACCTAAAATAGGTAGAGTAATCCGAACAAAATAATTCTCTTTGCGTAATTGAGCAAATCTCTTACCTGTTCTTTATCAAACACTCAGATGTAGTGACATAGGTTGCTGCGAAGGTCAGGTTCTGCAACAGCAATTCCACTATGACTGTTTTACACTACTGAGGTTCCTATTCCCCATATGTCATGCCCAAAAACCGTAGTTAATGTTATTTGCACCAAGCTACTTGATTAAAATGTAAAATATGACGGTTGTATTCTGTGGCGGATTGTGATCGAGCGTTATACTTTGCCCGAAATGGGCAATCTCTGGAGTGAAGCCTATAAGCTAAAAACCTGGTTGCAAGTAGAAATTGCTGTGTGTGAAGCTCAGGCTGAACTAGGTTACATTCCATCTCAGGCGGTTGAAGAAATTAAGGCAAAGGCGAATTTTGACCCCAAGCGGGTGCTGGAGATTGAAGCTGAAGTCCGTCACGATGTTATTGCTTTCTTAACGAACGTCAATGAACACGTAGGTGATGCTGGACGTTATATTCACCTGGGTTTAACGAGTTCAGATGTTCTGGATACGGCTTTAGCATTGCAATTGATTGCTAGCTTGGATATGTTGTTGCAACGTCTGGAAGATTTGATTGCAGTAATTCGCCAAAAGGCTAAGGAACACCGTCACACAGTCATGACTGGGCGTTCTCACGGTATTCATGCAGAACCCATCACCTTTGGTTTTAAACTAGCTGGCTGGTTAGCAGAGGTTTTGCGTCATCAAGAACGTTTGAAAATTTTGCGCGCCACAATTGCTGTGGGCAAAATTTCCGGTGCGGTGGGTACTTATGCCAATATTGAACCACGTGTAGAAGCGATCGCCTGTCAAAAACTCGGACTCCAACCAGATACTGCTTCCACACAAGTGATTTCCCGCGATCGCCACGCTGACTATGTGCAACAATTAGCCCTAGTAGCTGCATCTATTGAACGGTTTGCTGTAGAAATTCGTAATCTGCAAAAAACAGACGTTTTAGAAGTTGAGGAATTCTTCTCTAAGGGTCAAAAGGGTTCTTCGGCTATGCCACACAAGCGGAACCCCATCCGTTCCGAACGACTCACAGGCATGGCGCGACTGGTGCGAAGCCATGCTGGTGCTGCTTTAGAAAACGTTGCTCTCTGGCACGAACGTGATATTTCTCACAGTTCTGTGGAACGGGTGATTTTGCCAGATGCTTGCATTTTAACCCACTTTATGCTGGTGGAAATCACCGAATTGGTGAAAAACCTGCTAGTTTATCCTGAAAACATGGCACGGAATCTCAACTGCTATGGTGGTGTGGTTTTCAGCCAGAAAGTGCTACTTGCTTTGGTAGAAAAGGGAAGTAGCCGCGAAGAAGCTTATGCGATCGTGCAAGAAAACGCTCACACCGCTTGGAACAAGCCAGAGGGCAATTTCCACGATTTGATTAGCAAAGATCCACGCGTTACCCAAAAGTTATCTCCCGCAGAAATTGAGTTGTGTTTTGACCCACAACAGCACCTCAAACATTTAGAAGAGGTTTATCAACGGTTGGGTATTTAGGGCTAATTTGTTATTGGTCAAGGGTCAAGAGTTCAAATTTTAAATTTTGAATTGATTTGTGCCCTATTTCCCATTCCCTATTCCCCAACCTTTATGAATCTCGAAAAATGTGGGCAATCTTAATAGTAGGTATTTGCTGATGTCATAGAACTCCGGATGACCCGATGATTGAAATCCTAGCCACACTTTCTGCTTCTGCATCGGTAGGAATTAGAGTAGGTATGCCTTTACTAATTATTGGATTATGGCAAGGCAGTCACGCTTGGTCAGAGTTTCCAATTTTATCCCGCATTTCTCCATCTGTCTTGCTAGGATTTCTCACTGTTTGGTCTTTAATTGAACTATTTGGTTCCAAAAAGCTACTGGGACAGAGATTAATTCAAGTGGTTGACTTATGCTTTGCCCCATTTGTGGGGGCAATCATGGCTTTAGCAGTAACTTCGACAAACATAGCCCCTAACTGGCTAATTGCTTTGACTGGGGGTTTACTGGCTTTAGTATTGCAACTAGTCCAAGTTGGCTGGTTTTATCGCCTGCGAGGTTTACCGTTATGGGCTGTTTTTCTGCAAGATATTTTGTGTATTGCTTTGGTGCTGCTTGCTTTTAGTGCTCCTTGGTCTGGAGGATTTATTACTTTAGTTCTCCTCTGGTTAGCTGTTAGGAGTGCTAAACAGTGGTATGAGTGGTATTGGCAAAAATAGGTCAACGTAATTCGTAATAATCGCCTAGGCGTGAAAATCAAACTACGTAATTCATGGTTGGGGTATTGATGCTTTGCCACCACTGCGGTGCTAGTCTGTCGTCAATAGTCGTACTACAGCACGCCAGATTAGCCCAACTACAATGAGTGCTAAACCCACTAGCCAAATCTGCTGTTCTACCCAAAAAGCTAAGAAAACACAGGAAGCCAAGCCCGCCCACCCCAACCATTTGGGATAAAGCCGTTCGTGGTTAGGTAGTTGCAGAGCTGCCAAGTTAGTTACTGCGTAATAAGTTAAAACGTTGAAGGCGCTGAATGACCAGGTAGTTTTGACATCGCCAATCAGCACCAAAAGAGCGATCGCTATGCCGACAAATAACACAGCCCAAACTGGTGTCGTCTCAGACTTATTCAATCTACCCAAAAATTTGGGCATGTCTCGGCGTCTTCCCATTGCTAGCACTACACGAGATAACCCCAGAATCAAATTCAGTAGCACGCCTAACATTGCAGTCATTGCACCAATAGCTAAGACTACACCAGCACCGGAACCTGCAACGTTGCGGACGACAACTTCTAGGGGTGCAGCTTGTGCTTCTTGAGTCACTTTACCTAAGACATCTGCGCCTACTGCTCCAATACCCACTGCTGCTACTGTTATATACAAGAGCATTGTCAGTAGTAACGTGATTACCATCGCTGTGGGGATAGTTTTTCGCGGTTCTTTTGCCTCTTCACCCATTGTGGCAATGCGACCATAACCTGTGTATGCTACAAACATCAGAGCTGTAGCTTGCAGTATGGATGCGGGATTTGCTGTCAACAAGGGTGTGAGATTTTTTGCACCATTACTAAGAGCAGTTGGAAAACAAACCACCACAAAGAAACATAACGATAGCAGTGTCACTGTGACAATGACCATATTCACAAGGTTAGAGCGCCGAAGGCCACTCAAAACGATTCCTGTGAGTATAACCACAGTTACTAAAGCTGTGGGCACAAAAAAGCCACTTTCTGTAAAATTAGTAATGGTCAGTAAGTAGCTAGCAAAGCCTAAGGCGGCGGTGGCAGCTGAAGCAGTTTTGGCTAAGAGAAACATCCAACCTGCTATGAAACCAAACCACGGATTCAGGTATTTGTAGCCATATTCGTAAGTTCCACCACTGACAGCATGATTAGCAGCTAGCTGGGCACTATTGAGACCATTGCAGGTAGCAACGAAAGCCCCTAGCGCCAATGCAATAATGACGCCAGGCCCAGCCACCCCAGCCGCGATGCCTATACTAACAAACACACCAGTGCCGATAATCGACCCCAGTCCCATCATTGTTGCACCCACCACCCCAATTTCTCTTCGTAGTTGGGGCGTTACTGTTCTCTGTGACACAACACACCTTCTGTTGAGATAGAGATTTTGTGAGTATATTATCGCAAATCGATATCGAAAATCTATATACTTCAGAATACTTCAGACAACAAAAGTCTTAGGGATGTAAATTAATAGGCGATCGCACCCTTTTAAAAAATGCGATCGCCTTATTTATATGGACTAATTTTTGTTTATAGCCTTTCTCGGTTGAACGCAACACAATCAAGGGCGGGGAAACCTACGGGTTTTGCGATTTAAAACTGTACTCCACTCGTCTGAAAACCGCTATAAAAGCTGATTATCTGGCTTCTCTAATGAAAACAACTTGACAATCTGCCCCGCCGTAACGTTCACAAGTTTCTACGGCAAATCTTTCCGCTAGAGACTGATCAGTTCCCCACCCTGATCCATAACTACCATCAGAAGCAACAGCTAAAGCTCCCCAAGCATTTCTAAACCACAGTGGTACTGTACAATCTCGGGACTCACTATCACGGCGGCAATTTTTTAAAGCAGCGTTGATTGCTGCTTGCTTTGAGCTGGCTGTTCCTGATGAATAAACTTTAGTGGAAGGAGAGTAAGAAATTGCTCCATAGACAGTTCTAGATTGAGCATGAGCAGTTTGTGTGATTCCAGGAACCAAGGAACATACAGCAATTGCTGTTAATAGACCTTTTTTTAAAGAGCTTTTCAACATTATGTTTGAATCCTAATTTATGGGATTGAAGTAGTAAAATTCAGCAGTAATAAATGTATGCTGTTTTGTGTATAGCGACTATTATTTACTAGCTTTGGCAACTTTAGGATTCGCATTTATACTAAATTTTTATATGAAGATGCACTTCATATATCCGAGATCATATAGGTATCTGACAGACTCTATTTCATTAATTAAATGAAGATTAAATTGCTAACGCCATCCCAAGAAGCGCAAACCAGGGACGATGAGGTAATAAGTCACTCCTAAGCAGAAACTGAGAACAATACCCAAAAAACCGAAAAAAACCACAGGTAAATATAACTCAATCCAATGGGGTTGACTGGAAAATTCAAAGATAGTGGGTAGAAACTCTAAACGCAGCAAACTAGCAAAGCTCATGGCAGTACCTAGGGAAGCAATCACGGCGTAGACTATGTGATGGCTGCGAAAACCTAAACTTAGGGTGAAGAGAAAAACTGCAAACAAAATCGCTAGCACTAATCCTTCGTTGGTATTTCTGGGTACGGTTAATAGTAGGATCAGCCAACCCAAGCTAAAACTAATCATACCCATCAGTGAAGCTACTAGGAATCGCCGCTTTTGCCCGAATACCCCAGCCACCGTCATTCCCCATGCAGTTCCTAAACCTGCACCAGCAAACACCAGAATTTCCGCCGCCGACACAGGTTCAGGATTGGGAAATAAGTCAGGTAGCTGACGCAAGATAAATTCAGCAACATGGCCGCCCAAGAGTGTGCGATATGCCAAAATAAACCCAGCAATTGTACCGACGCTAGCACTAGTAGCAGTGAGAACGATCGCCCAAATTGTGGCGATACAGGCTAGTAAGAATTGAGCGATCGCTCTGATAATTAAAAGGCTAGTTTTGCTGATGGCTTGGCCGAAGTCTGCAACAGCTTTTTGTGTAGCTTGTTTGAGCGGTGTCAGTTTAGCAGTTGCTTGGTGAACAATGTTTTGGGTTGGGGAAGATAACCTTTGTGATGATGATCCCCTGACAATCTTGACTAAACGTTTTTGAATGATTTTGGCATTTGCTGGACGTGATCGCACATCTTCTTGGATCATCTCATCGAGTAAATCTGCGAACTGGGGGTTGATATTTACCCGCAAACGCCATTGTAAAGTCCCAGTCTCCGGGTCTTCCAAATCTGGTGGATACTTACCCGTGAGTAATTCAATCATTGTTCGACCGAGGGCATAAAAATCAACGGTTGGCCCGACATAACCCCCGGTAACTTGTTCTGGTGGACTGTAACCAGAAGAATATAACCTAGTGGAACTAGATTGCGATCGCCGCATAGTGCCACTAAATTGTTTGGCGCCACCAAAATCAATTAGTACTAGCTGCTCAGAACTAATTCCCCCTCCCAGAGGATTAGTCCGCAGCATTAAATTAGAAGGCTTAATATCGCGGTGGATAATCTGGCGTTTGTGCAATTCCTGCAAAATCTGTACTGCTTGAGCAAACCAGCCTAATACCAAATCTTCTGGACATCCTTGGGGATACTTTTTTCGTACTTCTTCCAGGGTTTGTCCATTAATTTTTTCCATGACCAAACAAGGTACTTGGCGCTGTCTGGGATTGGACAAATTGAGTTGAAAGTACCCGTCAGCATCAACGTGGGGAACACCCGGATGTCGCAGACGAATTAAAACTGCTGCTTCTTGAGTAAACAATTCCAGTGCTTTGGGTGCATCTTCCACCAACACTTTTAGCACTTTCTCTGTTTGGGTTGTTTCATCCCAAACAGTATAAATTTGGGCAAATCCTCCTGATCCCAAGCTTTGGAGTGGGACATAGCGGTTTAACAACTGTAGCGGCGCGCCACAGCTGTTGCAAAATTTGTTTCCCCAAGGTTGGGGATAAGGATGTTCACAATTAGGATTTACGCAGTGAACCGCTCTCTGAATGATGGGGGACACAACCGCTACAGTACTAAGGCTGACTTGATTTTAGCGTTTCTCTTGGGCATGGGGCATTGAGCAAGGGTCAAGGCTCAAGGGTTATTCCACCTGTTCCCTTCTAATTTTGAATTGATCTCTCCCCCTTCCTTAATAACTATATCCATCTCCAGTCATCGGGAAAGAGTAATCTGAGAAAGAGGTAAAGTCTTGATTATTGCTGCGGGTTTCTTCGTCCAAAACTTTGACAACTCTATGATAGATATCATCTGCATGTTGTGGAGAATCGCCAATGCAGGTTAATCCTAACTTGCCAAATTGGGAGAGACAACCCATTAAATGAAACACTGTACCTGTCTCAGTACCGCTATCAAAGTGCAGTCTATGATGGGCGATGATATCCATTAAATCATTGGGTAACAATCCTTGATAGCGGTCTTTTTGCAGATTGTCGGTAGCAATGTAGTATTTAGGACGCCCTTGCTGACTGTAAAATAATCCTGTGGAGAGGTCATAGCGACCGTTGGTTAATAATTTCAGGGTCATGAAAGGATGAGTAGTACCGCCTTTACGCAGGTTAATTTCGATCGCCTGAATATCCCACTGTCTATTTCCCTGGTCAACGGTGATAAAATCCACGCCAAATCGCTCTAAAGCTCCTTTCTGGGCAAGTTTTCTACCAACTTGTAATCCTAATTGCTGCAATTGCAACCGATAGCGTTCGTCTGCGGGAAATCGACAACCCAGATAAATTTGACCGTCTGGCCCGCCGAGAATTTGGTCGTGGGTAGAGAGAATTTCCACTTCCCCACTGGGTGTAATGCGTCCTTGAACACTGGGCGATCGCTTAATTTCGCCTTCCACAAAACCTTCGACTATCGCCCCTAATTCGGGGATACGTTCCGAAAAATTTGCCCATGTCTCTTGTGTTGCTTGAAAGCGCATGGTGGAAAAGCGATCGCTAATTGCTGTCACTCGCTGGTTATGATCAGCTTGACCTGGTGCTAAATCTACGATTGGTGTGAGATCCAAAAGCGCATTCCCTTCCCCGGAAATCCCTTCATTGAGTTTGACTACCATCCGTTGCAATGTTGGCTGGCGTTCCCATAAATCACACGCTGCTGCTGCTAACTCGCTCGCATTCCACACTCTGTCACTACCATCAGGGTGAGGTACTCCACTTTCGGCGAAGATTTGCCGACTACCACTTTTGGTTCCCCAAATTTGTAAATCTGGTGCAGCTGCATATAGTGGTACACCCAATTTTACAGACAATTTTCCTTCCCAAACCGTGGAGTTGTAGCACACCATAAATGCTTTATCTGGCCTCAAAGCTTGACGAATTCGCTCTATGAGCCTGGGACGTTCTAAAATCTTTTGACTGAGAGACTTGAGGGAAGAATCATAGGTAGACAGTAACAGCAGACGATTACGCGCATGAGAAAAGGGAATTCCTGGTAAAAGTTGGAGATAGTAATCAATAATACTGGGATGCAAAGGCATGGATGTCACATAAATCAGCCTAGTGCGGGGATTTCGTAAGCGCATTAATGAGAAAAGTAATCTTTCTTCATAATGTTCACAACCCTCTACTTTCTGGAGTTCGCGCTGATCGATACTCAAGGAAGGAATAATGAGAATATCCGCCTCACTGTTATCAAAAAGCTCACTGGTTTTCCAGCGATCGCGTAGAGTTGATTGCAAATGACGAAATTTATCAATTTGTTCTAACTCTGAAATATTTAGCATTACCATAATCCCTGCCCGGTGTTGATCCCAAGACTGGCTTCCTATTCTGGTATATCTTAAACAGGTGTCAATTTAATTTGTAATTGATAATTCGTAATTCGTAGTTGTCATCATATAGATTAGATGTTGAAAAAGTGCTAGTTATCCATGTGTTCCCTATTTCCTATTCTCTATTCCTGAAGATTGAGTCACAGTAACATTTGTTTCCATCTCCAGGGCGATAAACTCTTTTGACATATCAATTAACTTTAAAGCATGATGAATCGGAGTAATCCTTCATCACCAGAGAGTTGTGTACTTGTTTTCCGTGGTCAGATTAAGAGCGTGTGTCAAGTGTGAGGAGCAATAGTTGAATATACGTGCAGTTGCCAGCAACTAGTACGTATAGTTAACATCCGGGGTAGATCAACCTAAACTTGCAAATGGCGAGTGGGCGTCATAGCAGAAAATAAACCTTGGTTTGAATTTTCGATCCAAGGTTTATTTTTGATAATTAATGACTCAGGCTTGTAGTCATTACTTTAGTGCTTTGAATATGAGGACTAAAGTCCAGTTGTTTGTATTTCTTAGAGGAGTTCATATGCCAAAAGAAAAAAAATTACAACCACCACAGCAACAACAACCACCAGGTAAAGAATCAGAAATGCAGCCCAAACCCAAAGCAGAAGATGCTCAATATCGGGGTAGTGGCAAGTTGCAAGATAAAGTAGCATTAATTACAGGTGGAGATAGTGGTATTGGTCGTGCTGTGGCGATCGCCTTTGCTAAAGAAGGTGCTGATGTGGCCCTCGTTTATCTTCAGGAACAGGAAGACGCTAAAGAAACCCAAGATCGAGTCGAAAAACAAGGCCGTCGGGCAGTAACTATAAAAGGCGATATTACTGATGAAGCCTTTTGTCAGCGAGTCGTACAACAAACAGTAGATGAGTTTGGTAAACTCGATATTCTCATCAACAATGCTGCTGAACAGCATCCCCAACAAAATATTGAAGATATTAGCAAAGAGCAGTTAGAGCGCACTTTCCGCACCAATATTTTCTCGATGTTTTACTTGACCAAAGCAGCAATTAAACATTTGCATGAGGGCAGTTCAATTATTAATACCACGTCAGTAACAGCTTATAAAGGCAGCCCTCAACTACTTGATTATTCTTCTACAAAAGGTGCGATCGTTGCCTTTACTCGTTCCTTATCACTAAATTTAGTCGAAAAGGGAATTCGTGTAAATGCCGTAGCACCTGGCCCAATTTGGACACCTTTAATTCCCTCTACTTTCCCCGCAGAAAAAGTTTCCACTTTTGGCAAACAAGTACCAATGCAACGAGCCGGACAGCCTGAAGAAGTTGCACCCAGTTATGTATTTTTAGCCTCAGACGATGCTTCCTACGTCTCTGGTCAAGTGTTACATGTCAACGGTGGAGAAATAGTCAACGGCTAATATTTTCCAGAACAATAAAACTTTGAATTTTAATTTTGTCTCTCACTTTTCCTATCTCTCCTCTGCCATAGGAGAGATAGGAAAATTGGGAAAAACTGATAGTGTATTGAACAATGTAAACTATATAAATTAAAATTACATCTATGGCATCTTCAACACAATTGTATGGCACAGAATTAGTTGATTGTGCTAGAGCAAATGCCAAACAGGGAATTGAAACAGCTGCTTATCAATGTGGCTACGGTGACGACCTGAAAACATTTGCACAAGAACTCAAGAAAGCTTGTGAGCAAATGAATCTACAAGTCAAAGAACTCAGTGAATTGATTACTGATCAAGACATGATATTGGAGATGGGTACAGGTGAAATTATTGCTCCAGACACAGCATCGGAACTTTAAAGTTTACTAACGGATGGATTAGCGATCGCGTTTAGCCCAACGACGTGATGCTCCGGGACGAGCATCCGACTTTTTGCCACCTGTCACGGTTCGAGGTGTCGATTGTTCGGCAGTGGAGCGAGTCGGACGCTTGCTACCTTTGATTCTCTGCTGACGTTCATCTGGAACTACTTCGGGTTTGGTGTGGGAATTGTCTCCAAAGCCAGCAATCACTTCAACAGGTAAGCGCTGTTGAATGAGTTTTTCGATATCTGTCAACAAAGGGTATTCATCCACAGACACTAGAGAGACAGCTTCACCTGAAGCGCCAGCGCGACCAGTGCGACCAATGCGATGCACATAATCCTCTGGTACATTAGGCATATCGAAATTCACCACATGAGGCAGTTCACTAATGTCAAGACCTCGTGCGGCAATGTCGGTTGCCACCAATACCTGTAAACTACCGTTCTTGAATTTTGCCAAAGCGTGGGTACGCGCCGACTGGCTCTTATTACCGTGGATGGCCAGTGCTTGAATACGCTCCTGACTCAGTTGCTTAACCAGACGGTCAGCACCATACTTGGTGCGAGTGAACACTAACACTTGATACCAATCATCGCGCCGAATCAGGTGAGCAAGTAATTGGCGCTTCATTTCACGCTCTACTTTATAGACTTTCTGTGTCACCGTGTCGGCAGTAACATTGCGGCGTGCCACCTCAATCATCTTCGGGCGATCAAGTAGCCCTGTGGCCAGTGCCTTGATTTTATCCGAGAAGGTAGCGAAGAATAGTAAATTCTGCCTCTGTTTGGGCAGCAGGGCGAGGATGCGACGGATATCACGAATAAAACCCATGTCCAACATCCGATCTGCTTCATCCAAGACCAAAACTTCAACATGTGACAGGTTCACTGTGCCCTGCTGTACATGATCTAGCAGTCGCCCTGGGGTAGCGACTAAAATATCTACTCTGCCCCTCAACTGACGTTTTTGCGGATTAATGCTGACCCCGCCGAACATCACCATCGTGTTCAACTTCAGGTACTTGCCGTAGGAAAGCACGCTTGATTCCACCTGTGCAGCTAGTTCACGAGTTGGGGTGAGAATCAGCGCCCGGATCGGCGAATATCCATGAGATGTGCTTTTAACGCTCTCGTCGGACGACAACCGATGCAGAAGGGGTAGGGTAAAGCTGGCAGTCTTTCCAGTTCCAGTTTGGGCACCAGCTAGCAAATCGCTACCTGACAAGACAGCAGGGATCGCCTGCATCTGGATTGGCGTGGGCGTGGTGTACCCCCGCTCAGTGACAGCACGGATAATTTCGTTGGACAAGCCGAGATCAGAAAAAGACATAGAACTCCCAGAATAACATCGGCCTGTCGCCAATGGCGGCATCAGTCTTATTGGACTTTGGACAAAAAGAAAATAGTTCGCGAGTGAGACTCGCGAATAAATGAATGATTAATCCTGTTTATAGTGACGAGCAGAAAAAAGCATAGCCACCAGAGACCCAACAAATAGTAATA
>JAESGB010000148.1_pt1 | contig 30990 bp, 28 predicted proteins | sample 9266211 | NCBI WGS metagenome assembly JAESGB01 (sample SAMN14514844, study PRJNA621659) | algae metagenome | isolation source: Goleter apudmare HA4340-LM2 and co-occurring heterotrophs from cave wall... | place: USA: Maniniholo cave, Kauai, Hawaii | collected 2009-07-28 | reverse complement strand
TTAGGCTTTAGGGGTTTAACTCAGTCTGACTCAGTTTGTAAAATAACTGGGGTAATTTCTGATGACTAGTTTGTTGGTTCGCGAGTCATACTCGCGAACCAACTTCTTTTTGTCCAAAGTCCAAACTTCAAACTGCTGAAATTGTTGTGCAATATGCATTTTGGCAGTTTTTGACCCCTGTTTCTTCAAGCTTTGTGAGAAATCCGGGTCTCGACTTGTAGACGCGGTAGCGCAGCGAGGCTTCTCTCTCGGAGAGTGGCAACTGGCGTCATTGGGTATGAGGAAATTTTGCCAATACTCAATTCCTGAATTTTCAACGTTTATCTTCATCAACAGACAAATCATTAGTAATAGTGAAGGGTGACATGAAATCACCTGGATTGCTGCTTTTCATAGCATCGAAAGTGCCTTTAATTGTACCGGCAATGGGAACAGCAACCAGTGTACCCAATAAACCAGCAATCTCAAATCCCATCAAAATAGCTACAAAAATCCAGATGGGGTTAAGTCCAATCACATCACCAAGTAATTTAGGGCCTAACAAGTTATCTTTTATTTGCTGTAAGATAATTGCTACCAAGGCAACTTGAACTGCTAGCCACCAATCTTGCAGCAAGACTAAGAGTGTTACCAGCCCAATACCCAAAGTTGCCCCGATAAAGGGAATTAGTTCAGAAATGCCAATTAATATGGCAAACAGTAAGGCAAAGGGTACTTTCATCACTAAGAAAATTGGTGTGAGAGCAAATACCATAAATAACCCTAGCAACAGCTGACTCAGGAAAAAGTTCTGGAAATTGAGTTGTAAGGATTTAGTCAAGGGGACTCTCAGGTTAGGCGGCAAGAGACTGATTAAGCCGTACCAGACGCGATCGCCATACACAAGCATATAAAATGCCAGTACGAAGACTAGCATAAAGTTAATTAGTCCTGTCAACAGTGTGCCTGCAAACCCCACCGCACCAGAAGCTAACTGCTGTAACATATTCTGGATGTAGGCATTGATTTGGTCGCTCACAACCCTCAAATCGAGGGGGAGTCGGCGCTGTTTGGCAAAAATCTCAAAATTTTCTAGGTTTGTGCGACTGGCGGTTAACCAATCAGGAATTTTTTCTAAAAGTTGGATGCTTTGGTCAATTAACATCGGTACTAGTGTTACACCCAAAACACCAAACAGCGTTAAAGTGATTAGCAAAACAATGATTACTGCCTGAGTGTGGGTGATCCGCGCACGTTTAAGGAATTTAACTGGATAATTGAGTAAAAATGCCAGAATTGCCGCAATGCTAAGGATAGTAATAGGATGCTTGAAATAGCTGAAAAATACGGATAGCAACCAGACATTGAGAGCGATAATTGGACCGCTCAGACCGTAGATTAACAGACGTTGGAGGGAGGCTGAACGGCGCATCGGATGCAATCTGTTTTTGAAACATTTTGAGAGAATTTGCTACTCATCATCATAGATATTTTTTATCAAGACGTGTATAAGCGTATCTGACAACTATAGGGAGCAAATCACAATGGATAAAACCATAGCCGACCTCCGCAAGGACTACACATTGCAAGATTTCAGCGAAACCGAGGCTGAACCTAATCCATTTATACAATTTAAAAAATGGTTTGCTCAGGCACTTGCAGCCCAGCTACCTGAACCCAACGCCATGACTATTGCTACTACAACACCAGACGGTAAGCCTTCAGCCAGAATGGTGCTATTGAAAGATTTTGATGAACGGGGTTTCGTGTTTTTCACCAATTACAACAGTCGCAAAGGGCAAGAACTTGCAGACAATCCCCAAGCAGCGTTGGTTTTTTGGTGGGCAGAATTAGAGCGCCAAGTCCGGATTTCTGGGTGTGTCGAGAAAACTTCTGAAGAGGAGTCTAATCAGTATTTTTACAGTCGCCCGGAAAATAGTCGGCTGGGTGCCTGGGCATCTAATCAAAGCGAAGTGCTCCCCAACCGAGAATTTCTAGAGCAACGCTTGCAAGAATTTAAAAGCAAATATGCGAATCAGGAGATTCATCGACCAACCCATTGGGGAGGCTTGCGAATCGTCCCGACAGAAATTGAGTTTTGGCAAGGGCGTCCCAGCCGTCTGCACGATCGCCTGCTTTACCGCCGATTGGATCATGGTAGTTGGCAGATTGAGCGGTTATCACCTTAATGAGTGCCCAGTTGTGAGTGTTGAGTGCTAAATCAAAGGGAACAGGGAAAAATGTCTATCCTCTGATTACCACTCAGGACTTAGCACTCATAACTACTCTATGACTGGGACTTTAGGCGCAAACTGAATCCTGGGATCTGGCATGAACGTGTATCTCAGGTACAGACCTCCCCAGATCAAGAGAATAATTAATAAAGCGCCAATACCCAAGGGGCTGGGAAGCCAAAAAACTGCCTCTATGTGGTTCAGTTCCCCTGGTCTGAGTTGCCATACTAGTTGATTGTTGTTCTTTTCTGGCTCAATGGCATTTTCAGCAATAGGAAGGTTGGTGGCTCCCCAAGGTGCTTGCAAGCTAAATTCCAAATCGAGAATCGAGCCGGGATTGGCGAGAACGTTACCTTTACTGGCAATTAGAGACAGCGATCGCAAGTCTAAATCATAAATCAAGTGATTCCGGACTAAAAGTAAAAAATTGTTTTGCTCTAAAAGTAAATTGGATTCAATTTTTGGTAGTTCTGAGTTAGATTCACTACTTACTGATTCGGCTTGTTGATTGCTACGAGAATTAAAGAATTCGTTGAACTTTGTTTGCAATTCTTCACCATTCGTAAAAGGAATGGTGACAATAATTTCTTCTGGAGAAACTCGTTCTGCTTTACCTTCTAGTTTGCGGGCGCGACGTTCTATGCTGTTTAACCATTCATACACATAGTCGCCACTAAAACTGGTGAGTCGTTCGCCTAGCTTGATATGCTGCACCAGTGCCCCACTATTGGAGTTGTTAAAGTTGACCCCAACATCATACTTAACACAGCCAGAGAGTAACAGTGATGCTAAGACTACCAAACAAACAACAGGGTTAGGAATCTTGGCTCTACTTGTTTTCTGGTGGTTAGGACTGAGCCAATTCGCCAGAGAAAAGTAGCGGTTAATTAAATTTCGCACTGACAATAAAATCTTGCCTAAATATGCAGAATTCATGACTATAAATCTCCAAAAACGCCAAATATTTTAACTAATCTTGACTTTGATCTCCTGATGAGGTGTCGTACATTTAACTTACATAATTAGTGGTCTATGTCAAAAGTTTTTAGTAGGTTTGTAGTCAGCAATTTAGTGCTGAGAAAATAATGACTAAAGTCCTGACCACAAACGGTTTTACACACCAAAATTAATGACATAGACTACTAAGAGACCAGATACCCGTCCCACAAGAGTTTACTCTAATTTAGATGGGCAAATGACAGGACTCCCGATTTGCGAAAAAACAATAAGGCTACTGGCTACCAGCCTGTTAACCCCAGTGGAGTCATGGCTCAAAAGCTCATCCAAACCAAGTACCAGAGCATTAACCCAATAACAATTAGCCCTAGCCAGATAAAGCGGTTATCGCTGGTATTGACCTGACTGAGGTCAACAAATTCCGGTTGATTTGGGGGCTTTTTACCAGAAGATTCGCGGGGTTTGAGAGTTACATGCACTTTCGATTCATTGTCAGACAATGCCCCTAAATCTGGGATTTCGGTCATCCACTCGCTGGGCCTTCGCAGTTTGGGGGCTTGTAAGATGTAAAGTAACTGTCTGGCTTGTTTGCTAGTTTCAAAGAAGGGATGGCGTTGGAGTTGTTGGCAAAGGGCGATCGCATCTTCGGTTCTTCCAGCAGCTTCATAAGCTGTCACCAGCAACATATCTATTTCACCCCCAAGACGAGAATTACGAGCCATAAGGGCACTGGCTTTTTCTAGATTGTCTACGGCTTCTCGGTATTGCCCATTTTCTAGGGCAACTTTCCCAGTCTGGTAACGAGCCTTGGCAATTTCTAAACTTTCTGCACTCACGTTCTACACACAATTCAGCAATACTTTTATTTTGCCAATGTCAGCAATCTTTGTGAAATCTTTGACAAGATTACAACATTTACACCAAATAAAATTTTAAAATCTTAAATAACTACCTAAGTACTGATAGTGAAATCCTCAGGTCTTAGAAGTTAATCATTTCTCGGTTATTTAACGTGGTCGAGCAAAATTATGTTTAATATCAAGCACTTGCCCCTCAATTGCCTGTACGTAGGTATAAGTATAGCAATGATGACTGCGGCAGTGAACCCAGCCTCTGCCCAGTCGGTGATTGTGATTAAGGGTGGTAGCGTTTATCAACGGCCTGCGGCTGGTTATTCTCGAAATACCAGGCGTGTATATCCACAGACAAGAATCAAGCAACGTCGGACTTATTATTCTCGTCCTGACCTCAGGCAAAATGTGATCATTCCTCAGGTTGTGTATCCCGGTACAAGACTCACACCTTACGGCACTTATGATCCTTATTCTGGCATCCGGCCAAATATTGTGAATCCTGGAATAATTTATCCCAGTTTATATCCGAGCAGAAATCCCAGTCGTTGGCATCGAGAGACACAACTTTCGCCTTACAGCACTGAAGATTATGATCCTAATGTGAGACAGAATTCTCTTCGCTACTCAACGCCAGTGAATCCGGCGACTGTGAATAACTCATGGCGGCGTTCACCATTCCGGGGGCGATCGCGGGTAATTTTGAAATATAGTTATTAGGATTTCAGATTGTGAACCTTGCGAATGCAGGGATTTAGGGAAGGCGATCGCACTTGTCATCCTGATACCCAATTGCAGCAATAAATCGGGTATCAGGAAAACCCACACTCAACAATTTTATTTTGACAATTGGGAACCGAGAATCATTGTACCGATACCAACATCGGTAAAGATTTCCAGTAGTAAGGCGTGGGGAATACGACCATCAATGATGTGTGCAGCTTTCACGCCTTGAGCAAGCGATCGCACACAACAATTAACTTTGGGAATCATACCACCACTGACTACACCAGTGGCAATTAGCTCGCGGGCTTCAGGTATATCTACCTTGGGAATCAAAGTTGATGGATCTTGATAATCTTTTAAAATCCCCCTAGTATCAGTCAATAAAATTAGTTTTTCTGCCCCTAGGGCGGCGGCTATTTCTCCTGCTACGGTATCGGCGTTGATATTATAAGCTTGTCCCTTGTCGTCAGCAGCAACGCTAGAAACTACTGGAATATAGCCATTACTAGCCAGTGTGTTCAAAATCTCAATGTTAACATTACTGACTTCTCCTACAAACCCTATACCTTCTTGTCCTTGAGGACGAGCTGTAAATAAGTTACCGTCCTTACCACAAAGTCCCACTGCTAATCCGCCGGCTTGGTTAATCAAGTCAACAATTTCTTTATTGACTCGACCGACTAAAACCATTTCCACTACATCCATTGTGGTAGCATCTGTCACTCGCAAACCATTCTTAAATTGCGGTTCGATGCCCAGTTTATCTAACCAGCTGTTAATTTCTGGGCCGCCACCGTGGACTAAAATTGGTCGCAAGCCAACGCAAGACAAAAATACAACATCACGGATGACTTTATCTTTAAGAGCGCTATCTTTCATCGCTGCGCCACCATATTTCACAACCACGGTACGTCCGGCGAATTGTTGAATGTAAGGTAGCGCTTCGCTTAGTACTTGCACACGAGTGGCTTCAGTTTGCCTGATGTACTCAGTATCTTTGACCATCATGAGGAGCCATTGAGACTTAAAAACCTATGCAGTCAGTGTAGAAGACTTTGTAACTTGCAACAATGTCTAACAGATAATTTGTAATTAGTAGTTCCTTTGAACTACTACGCGCCGTCAAAGAAGTTTTTCCTAAGGAATCACGATTTTAGGAAAACTTACAATATCAATTCTATCGTCAGTAATTGGAAAAGTCAGATCGAAAACAGCTAACTGACAGTAGCCATACTTTAGAAGTTTAGCAATACTTCGGCGATCAAAATATGCTGGCATCGTGGTTACTTTTGTGGATTCATGGCGCCAACAAAAAATCCCCAAATTGTTAATAAACAATGACATTTTTTAAAGTATTCACCATCACTATACTCTTTAAAATGACTTGGTAAATTGCTAATTAAGTAGAGCGGTGCGAATAAAGTTAACTGGTTATGGTTGGTGTTTGGGATTTGGTGTTTGTCTGGGTTGAGCTAGTGTTTACGCTCCATAACATAGTTAGGTTTATTATCGCCGACTTACTTAAGATAAACAACATATATCTCTACACAGATGTCAATGTCAGAGTCAATTAAAGAATTTATCACATGGATACAAGGTTTTGATTATCACCTTTTGCCAGACATGGATGACATGGATTCGGAGTTACAAAATTTACTATTAAAATGTGATTTTCAGCCTTCCATAACCAAAGAAGAACATCGCTTGATCGTTGTGCGCCCAAAAGTAGCGATCGCCTGTAATTTACCTCAATCTTTAAGGCAAGGTGATTGCCAGATAGAGTTTAGCAACATCTTTTTTAAAGGTCTAAAAATTAGCATCAATCATCACAATATTTTAGGCGAATTAATGATTGGACTGCACACTCAACCAGAATGGAAATGTCGTCCTTTTCTCAAACAGGTAGCTAAAAATTATTTTGCAGTATCTTTGGGACAAACAACAATAATCTTATCTCAACTAGAAACCACAGATTTGTGTTTATGTATTGATACAGTTTGCCAAGAATACAAAAATTATATAGTTGAATTCGAGAACAATCTTGAAACCTGGAATTTAGAATTTGTAGAATTTGCAGGTGTTCGTGGCTTTCATCTATTTACTGTTGAACAAAAACTATGGGAACTCATGTATAAATTTGCCACTGAATTTGATTACGTTAAAGGAACATCAAAATGGCATCTATTTCATCAAGAAGATATATCAATTAGAGTCAGTCGTGGAATTCGTGATCATGCCTTTATCTTGCCTCAAGTTGATAGTAGTTGGTTTTTAAAAACAAAAAATAAAATTAATATTATCTATGAAATCAACGATGTTCATCTCCAATCACTTGCCAGAGGAAAAATGACTTCATGGCAGCAAGATATTGGGACACGGGGAACCTGGACAGCTAGATATACTAAACAATGGTTATTAGAAAAATATATTCCTCAAGTTATCGAATATTACTCACAGCAATCTCAATTATTTACAGATGAATTACTACCAGAAATAAATAAATATAAATTTGAACACATATCTATTAAAGATATTAATGATATTAAAGATACATTGCTTTATCTACAAGATATACAGTCCTGGCTAAATATTTATATAGAAAATATTGCATCTGTTTTATTATGCCCATACTATCAAGCATTTACAGATTTAGTACGTAACACTGACTCTGCCATCACAGGCATAGACTATATTATGGGAAACTTGCGCGGTATTGTATGGAGTGATAGAGAAAATGAAATTAATAGTCACTCTAGAGAAGGGAAAATTGTGACTTTTAAAAGTGTCATGGCTTGTTTAGATGCACAAGTAACCAGAATCAATAATTGTGAATATGAAAAGAGTTTTAACGCAGATTTAATAACTCGGACATTTATGTGGATTATCGAAAACGGAAAAATTAGTTTCTCCCAAGCACAGATGAATGCAGCCAAGCAAGCATTATTACCACTTTGGGAACAGAGTCGCTTTGAAATGCGCCATGTATATCCCCATCGTTTCTGAATCACCTGACATCTTGCAGATATCCTCGAAATTTATTTCTTCGCGGGGTTGAAGCCGATACAAGATATGATTAAATCTATAAAATTTGCTGTAAATACAACGTGAACTCTGGTAGAACATTTTCTCCTGATAAACTCACAGGATTATCTAATACCTCTACATCTTTACCTGGACGATAAATTTCCACTCGCTTGTTTTTCCGGTCAATTAACCAACCTAATTGAGCGCCATTGGCAATATATTCTTGCATTTTCTCTTGCAAATCCTTGAGGGAATCACTAGGAGAACGCAACTCCACAACAAAATCAGGACAAATGGGAGCAAATCTTTCTTGTTCTTCTGGGGTTAAAGCATTCCATTTCTCAGCTTTCACCCAAGAAGCATCAGGAGAACGTTCAGCACCATTAGGTAGTTTAAAGCCAGTAGAGGAGTCAAAAACTTCACCTAAACTACTCTGAGAGTTCCAAATCTCCAATTGAGTAGTAATTTTAACATTACGTCTGCCAGTCTCACTTCCTGATGGTGCCATAATTAATATTTCCCCTGATGCTGTACGCTCAAATCGATAATTACGGTTTTTCTGACACATCTGAAAAAATTGTTCATCGCTCAAGTCAATTTTCAGCTTGAGGGTAGGAGGTAAAGTGATTGTAGCGGTGTCCATAAGTTGACCCCAATATATTACTTTCTAGTTTAATAAGGTTTGGAGAGCGATCGCTTTTTTCCAACACCATCCTCAAGACGATCATTTACCTGTGCCAGGATTTTTGTAACTGGCTCTAACAGTTACACAGGTTTTTCAATGGTTAAAACCCACAAAACCGAATTAATAAAATTCTTTACAATACTACTCGATTAAATTCAACGCAAACAGCGAATCGCCTCTAACAAACCCCTGGCTTTATTCAGCGTCTCTTCATACTCTTTCTCTGGCTCAGAATCAGCCACCAAACCAGCGCCAGCTTGCACGGTGACAGTGTTGTCTCTGACTACCATTGTGCGAATAGCGATCGCACTATTCAATTGTCCTTCAAAATCGTAATATCCATACACGCCAGAATAGACTCCACGGCGACTCGGTTCTAATTCGTTGATAATCTCCATCGCCCGAATTTTGGGTGCGCCGCTAACAGTACCAGCTGGGAAGCAAGCTTTTAATAAGTCCCAGGCGTTTTTATTGGCGGCTAATTCCCCCACCACATTGCTAACAATGTGCATCACATGGGAGTAACGTTCAACTACCATTAATTCATCAACTTTGACGCTACCGCTTTCACAAACCCGTCCCAAATCATTACGTCCTAAGTCAACAAGCATGACATGTTCGGCGATTTCTTTGGGGTCTTGGAGCAAATCTTCAGCATAGGCTGCATCTTCTTTGCTAGTTTTACCCCGTGGACGTGTCCCCGCAATGGGACGGACTGTGGCTATGACCCCACCATCTGGATCACGTTCTGCTTTCACCATAACTTCGGGACTGGAACCAATGATTTGCCAATCTTGGAAGTTAAAGTATGCCATGTAGGGTGAGGGATTAATCTGGCGCAGGGAACGGTAAAGAGCAAAGGGGTCGCCTGTATATCCGGTTGATAGCTGCTGAGAAATCACAACTTGGAAGATATCCCCAGCTTTAATATAGTCTTTGGCCTTTTGGACACTGGCACAGAATTCTGGGCGAGTAAAGTTGCTGATATATTCTGCTGTTCCAGATGAGGAACTTCCGCTTCTATTACCTGGAGGTGTCCAGGTAAGTATGGTTTTTGCGGGCGACAAGGGTAGAGATAGCTTTTCTACCATCTGGGTAACGCGATCGCACGCTTGTTGATATGCTGCTTGTAGAGATGTTACATGTAACGTCTCCACCTCACGTAAATCAGCATAGGCGATCGCCCAAATTTTCCGCTTTACTTGGTCAAAAATCAACAGGTGGTCTACCTGCATCCATAACCCATCCGGGATATTACGTTGATCTTGTGGATGAATAGGCACACGTGGTTCAATCCAGCGAATCAATTCATAGCCCCAAAACCCAAACAAACCACCAATTCCTGCTGGTAGTTGGGGTAATTTGACAGGTTGATAATGGCTCAGACATTGAGCCAAAGCTGTAAAGGGGTCGCCTGTAAAAACAACCTGAGAACCGTTGCGGTGTGTCTGGGTTGTACTATTATCCCGTGCTTCCAACACCCACAACGGATCGCAACCCAATAAACTGTAACGTCCTAATTTTTCCCCACCTTCTACCGATTCCAGCAAAAAGCTATAGGGCTGTCCAGCGCAGAACTTATACCAAGAAGACACTGGCGTATCTAGGTCTGCTACCCATTCTTGATACACAGGTACAAAGTTACCTTGTTTAGCTAGTTCTTGAAACTGGTTGAAATCGGGAAATATCATAGACAAATTAGGGAATAGGGAACAGGGGATAGGGAATGGCAAGGGAGTAGGGAGCAGGGAGCAAAGGGTAAATTTATTTCCTCTGCCCCTCTACCTTTTCTACCATGCCCCATGACGCCACTTGCTACATGGTCTGGCGACCGAACGCAGTGGCTGCCCCCATGCCCCATTCCCTAATGACTATGCATCGTGGGTAGCTTTACCACTGAACTTGAGTTGTGCAGGACTGGGATTTTCCCCGATGCTGCGTGGTACATAACGCACTTTTTCACGACCCTGGTTGACCTTCTCAGGAAAGACACCATCGGCTGGGTGAATTAAAGTGGTTTCTCCGTTATGCAAAATGCGGAAAATTTTGTAGTCTGTGATTTTGAATTTCCGGAGTTGACCACCCAAAGCAATGCCGTACTCTTTACGAGCTATGTACAGGAGGTTTTCGCCTGCTAGCATAGTAGCCGCGCCACCTGTAGGCAATTCAAACACTTGCTCTTTAGAGCTAGTCCAAGTGATAGCGTACTTTTCTTCCTCTACTGCTTTGGAGAGCAAGCCGCCAGTGCTGCCAGCAAATAGTGGAGTTTTTCCAGAAAGTGTTTCTGCCATAAAGTAGTCTCTCAACGTTTTTAGGGCATCGTAACACCGCCAACAGGGTCATATTGCGATCGTGTCATAGACTGTAACAGTTTTTAGTCATTGGTCATTTGTGGTTGGTCATTGGTCATTTGTCAAGAGTCCAAATTTTGAATTTTGAATTGATTTATGCCCCTCTTAAGTATTCTGAACGATGGGAATTGTAAAATGAAACTGACTACCTTGGTCTTTACCGCTTGATTGTGCCCAAATTTTTCCGCCCCAGCCATTGACAATTTGGCGACAAATTGCTAAACCCAAACCAGTGCCGCCAGTGGTACGCCGCAAGGCGCCTTCTTCTTGATAGAAGCGATCAAAAACTATTTCTAGACGATTAGGCTCTATACCCCGCCCGGTGTCAGCCACAGTCACCTCTACCATCTGCTTACCATTGCGAGCAGCCTTAATGCTGATTTCTCCTTGTGAGGGCGTAAATTTATAAGCGTTATCGAGGAGTTTGGCTAAGACCTCCACTAGCCAATCGCCATCTGCTCTCACCAAAGGTAGATTACGGGCAATTTGAGTATTGATTTTGGGCGGCTTTTCCATTGTGGGGCGGGTGCGGAGTCGGCTGAGTGAGAGATCCACACACTCTTCTAGGTCTAGGGATTCAGGATGCCATTCTACCCGTCCACTTTCCAGGTTAGAAAGGGTGAGAAAATCCTGTACCAGCTTCCGCATCCGTTCTGAGTCAGCTAGGGCTGTTTCCAGCATTACCTGCTGTAATTCTTGGGGCATATCTGGCTCGCTGGCAAGACTTTCAAGGCAGACTTGAATAGTGGATAAGGGGGTGCGGAGTTCATGTCCGGTGATAGCAATCAGATTACTCCGGGTGCGATCAAGGGCTTCTAGTTGCTGGTTGAGTTCTTCGAGATTGGCGTATGCTTCCGCTTGAATGAAAGCTGCTCCCACTTGGGTAGCGATCGCTTTTACCAAATCCAATTCCCCGATTTGGCATTCGTGATGTGGCAATTTGCAATAGTGCAATTCCACTATCCCCAGTAATCGACCTTGATACAATACTGGTTCCATCACCCAAGAACGAATGGCAAACTTTTTAGCGATCGCACTCAGGGCTGGGGAATGGGTAATTTGGGGGTCAAGTACAGTATTGGCAATACAAATCCCCTCTTCTTCCTTGACAATTTGCCGAAACAGGGGATTATTTTCTAAATCCCAGGTTTGTCCCTGCACAGACAAAATCCCAGGCATTAAAAATTCGTGTTTAATTACGGCTTTGGCTTCTGTTGTCTGGGCGGGATAAATTAAACAACGACTGGCTCCCATGTGTTGTCCGAGTTCTTGGGCTGCTACTTGCAGAACTTGGTGGGGGTCGAGCGATCGCCTAATTGCTGTGCTAATTGAGTTGATCAAGCGTTCTTTGCGTGCTTGGGCAGTAATGGAACGGTAAGCTTTGTGTAATTTATACTGGCTAGCTTGTAGATAAGTCACCAACCTTTGTACAAATGGGTCAGTGTCAATGTCACAGGCATATTCGTTGCTCGGCTTTTCCCCAGAGTTATTTTTCTGTTCCTCTAGGCCAAACCTCTGGCGGGCTTGTGCAACTTTACCCACCAAATCTGGCCTATAAATTACAATCCTTTCTAACAGTAATTGTGCTGCTTTCAGGCTAACTCCCCGTTCCGAAGTCCAAATGCCTTCAAATCTCCGTGCTGTGTCTATATCCAGATTAGAACTGGCATCTGGGATTTGCTTATTTTTGGCAATGGAGCCTAAGCTTTCCCGACAAACCAAGCAAGTAGCATAGTTTTCAGCAATCACCACCAAATGCCACTCTTGAGTTAAAGCATCATCTGGCTCAAAAGCTACTTTTTCGTAATACTCCGAGCTGTTGGTGAAATCTGTTTCCGGTGCAGATAATACGTATATTTGACTACTACGTTGCGATAACCGTTGGTAGCGGTGAGCTTCTTGACGGTAAAATCGCTCTCTTTGAAAGCTAGCAATGATTAAGGGTTGGTCTAAAGTCGCAGCCAAAACCTGATCTTCCATTGCATGGGAGAGCGCCGTTAATGAAGCCTTGAAATATAGCTGAGGCCGCAGGTAGGGTAGGGACTGTAGCAGATCACTCAGAACGGAAGTCGAAATGCTCATGAATAATTGTTAAAGGAGCCACAATCTGGAAAAGATCCACATCACAGATGCATTTTACTAACTACAACGGACTCTCAAACTAAACAGACAGTTGCATTATGTAAAGATTTCTATTCAGGACTCGATGCCAACTCGGCTAAGAAGCGCTGACACAGTTTATTTGATGATGCCCAGAAGAGGCAAGGGAACAGAGAGATGGGGGAACGATGAAATTAATGATTATTCTTCCTCATCATCCCATGCCCCATGCCTCATGACTCCATTAGATAACAAAGTTGCTAGCATCATTTAAGCTACCGCCACCCACAACATTGACAGTGTTCAAGGGCAGAAAAGTCTTTTTACCTGTTACACCATCTGTGTCAATCTCTACCTGGAAGTTGCTGGCACTGTTACCCTGGACAACTCTGACATAACCATCGCTAATAGCGTCGCCACCACGTACTAAACTATCCAGTAGTCGCGTCAAAACTATGACATTTTTACCGACTGCAAAGACAGTAATAGGATCACCGCGATCGCTAATTTTAGTGTAAACAAATTGGTCGTTACCAACCCCACCCATGATGTCATCTCTTCCTTGAAAGCCTGTAATAATCTAATTTCCAGACGAGCCAATCAATGTATCATGTTTCGGTGTACCGTTGATCACGTTACTAATTGGCAGTTGAATTGTACCTTGCCAAATTTCTGGCGACCATCGAGTTGTAGCTTGCCAAGTTGCTACTTTCCACTGACTAGCAGCACCCCAAGCCTCTGCTTGCCAATTTTTAGTTTAAAAAATATAACCTTGTATATATTTTGTTATCTGAATTTTGATAGCTACCCTTTGTCTAGCAGTATGTGAGTATGATTTTTGGCGCATACGGTGAAATTATTCTAGAGCGCGTCTTTTTTTGTTGAGCGCTGTTCGGATGGCGAAAAATTACCCTTATATACGGAACTTTGGCTAATGACATCGGATATAGTGATGACCGCAGAAACAATTGTCTTGGAAGGAAAGACTTTTATTCCCGCAGATCAATTACCAATCCCAGAGTGGCCTTGTGTAATCAGTGAAAGACCACAGCCAACTCTGACACTCAAAGATGATGATTTATTTTTGGTGACAGATACGATTGGCAACATTTCCGGCTGTTCCCTCAACGATGGCACCCCCAGTATGGGGCTATTTTGTAGCGATACACGATTTCTGAGCCGCCTGGAGTTGCAAATAGCTGGGCGATCGCCTATTCTCCTGAGTAGCACAGCAGAAAAAGGGTTTGCACTATCGGTTTTGTGTACCAACCCCACAATTGCAGAAGGTATAAAAGCCGAAACCGTAGGGATTCGTCGGGAAATTGTCCTCAACGGGGCATTTTTTGAGGAAATAGAAGTCACTAACTACAGCACAACTACTGTGAGTTTTGAACTCAGCCTCAGCTTTGATGCGGATTTTGGGGATTTATTTGAAGTGCGTGGCTATGACAGAGAAAAACGCGGTAGGTTATTACGTTTAGTAGAACCATCTCATGAAGTCGGCAGTTTTCTTGCAGGCGATGCTAATTCGCCAACTCACGAACCAAAAGAGGGATCCCTAACACTAGCCTATCAAGGTCTAGATGGTTTGGTGATGGAATCTCGTATCCTATTCCAGCATCGGCAGCCAGACCATATTAAGGGGTACACTGCTGTTTGGCAGCTAGAGTTGCCTTCTCATACCACCCAAAAATTGGGTTATCGGGTGATTTTGTTAAGAAATAACCAATCTAGTTCCACCGTCAGTGCAGCCGTCACTTTAGTACAAGCAAAAGCTGCTGAGTTGATGGAGGAACAAGAATGGATACAGCAAATTACCCGCATTAGCTCCGATAAAAGTATTTTCAATCGAGTGATTGAGCGATCTGAGCAAGATATGTATTTGTTACGCCAGTCTTTTGGCAAGTATCAGACACTTTCTGCGGGGGTGCCGTGGTTTTCTACACTATTTGGGCGAGATTCACTGATTACAGCTTCTCAATCTCTGATGTTAAACCCCCAAATAGCCAAAGAAACTCTGATGCTACTGGCAGCATACCAAGGTAAAACTGAGGATGAATGGCGGGAAGAAGAGCCAGGTAAAATTTTACACGAATTGCGCTTGGGGGAAATGGCTCGTTGTCAGGAAATCCCCCACACACCTTATTACGGTACTGTTGATGCCACTCCCCTATGGCTAATGCTGTATGCCGAATATTATGCTTGGACTAACGACCATGAAACCTTAGAGCAATTATGGCCAAATGCCCTAGCAGCAATGGAATGGATTGATCGCAATACTCAACATCATAGCTATCTCACTTATTTCCGTAAATCTAAACGCGGTTTGGCTAATCAAGGCTGGAAAGATTCTGGTGATTGTATTGTAGACCGTAAGGGTGAACTAGCTAATGGTGCCATTGCCCTTTGTGAAGTCCAGGCTTATGTTTATGCTGCCAAAATGCGCTTGGCAGAAATTGCCAGGATGAAAAAGCGGCTGGATCTGGTAGATCGTTGGCAAGAAGAAGCCAGAAACCTGAAAGTGCGGTTTAACAAAGACTTTTGGGTGGAAGACCTAGATTTTTGTGCCCTAGCTTTAGATGGGGATGGCAAGCGAGTAGATAGTATTACATCCAATCCTGGTCATTGCCTACTTTTGGGTATCTTGACTCCCGAAAGAGCCTACAGTGTAGCGGAACGGTTGCGGGCACCAGATATGTTCAATGGTTGGGGTATTCGTACCCTGAGTAGTTCCTCACCAGCTTACAATCCAATGGGTTATCATATCGGCTCAGTTTGGCCCCATGATAATGCCATCATTGCAATGGGTTTGCGATCGCTTGGTTTAATCGATCAAGCCCTGGAACTCTTCCAAGGTCTGTTCGACATGACTAGTCAGCAACCCTATCAACGACCTCCAGAACTCTTCTGCGGCTACGAACGTAATGGTGATAAAGCCCCTGTACAGTATCCAGTTGCTTGTACTCCCCAAGCTTGGGCTACTGGTAGTGTTTTTCAGTTACTACAAATGATCGTCAACCTAGTACCTGATGCTCAAAATAATTGTTTACGCATTATCGACCCCGCCTTGCCAGAGTCGATTAATCGCTTGTCGTTCCATAATTTGCGAGTGGGTGCTACCGTCCTTGATTTAGATTTTGAGCGTTCTGGCAATACAACAGCCTGTCGCGTTGCCAAAAAACGCGGCAATCTCAGGGTAGTGATTGAAGCCTAACGGAGTTCCGAGAAATGAGTTGTGAGAATGAGTTGTGAGTGGTAATCCAAAAATAAAACTATTGTTGCATTATCATCTCTTAACTCAACTCAGCACTGCAAATCATCCTTCCTCTTGAGTTTTTTCTACCTTCTGTCCTGGAGAAGCTTCATAAAGAGCATCAAGTTGTTGGCGAGCATCTTCGACGTTAACTGAACGCATTACCAATAGAGGCTCTTTGATGATGTTACCTGCATTATCTAATAACTCTGGATGGGGTATGAATTGGTTTTTTGATGGGCGATAACCAAAGTTACCTTGATTATTCATGTGGGAATATTTTGCTGGATAAATCCGCTCTCGATCAAAACTAAACATGATTAAGTTACGAATTAAATTACCAACGGCTATAAAGGCAAGGATAGTAAAAGCAAGAATGTAAAGTAGGTGTAGCATCGGGATTTCCTCCAAGAGAAGCAAGTTTTAAAACCTTATACTGTAACGCTTCGCTTCGCCGATACCGTAAATTACGGCTAGAGCCAAGAGTTAATGCACTGATGATGTGCATCTATTTTTTTATGAGCTGATGTATCAACTGTTATGCGAAATACGGTAGCAGAGGATACATTAATTTCTTTGTAAATTCAAATTTTATTAAGGATTTCCTAAGAATTTTGTACTTCTATTGAACTAATACACTGTCTTGCTATTACTAATCAGTCTATCGCAGTTCAATAAATGACAAAACCAACCCTCAAGCTGGTCGCGCTTGATGAAAACGCATGGACACATGCCAACATTCCGTTACTAATTGATGCCAAGGGTTGATCATCGCCATATCAATTCCCACCTGTCCATCAGTGGCAGTAAACAGCATTTTGGCTGTGCTGAGTTCATCTTGGGCTTGCTTGACTCGCAAGAGCAGAGCAGATTGCTCTTGCTCACTCATAAATGAGAGCCGTTCGGTTTCCAGAAATTTACGCGATCGCGCGAACCAATACTGAAAGTCTTCCAAAAGTGGTTCCAACACTGTCTTGAGCAAATCTGACCCTGGTGGATTTGAGTCTCCCATAAATCAAAAGCATACTTCTAACTTTCATTTTAATATTAACGCGATTTACGATTCTTAACATTTCTCTATTTTCCCTCACAAGGTTAAGAAAATCAAAAATTTGTAATCTAAAATACATTTTTGGGGGATAAATTTAAATGTTTTACATCTAAAGTTTGTGTAAATCAAAAACCCAAAAGCCTTGCTAATAAAGAAAACACAGGAAGTCCATAGCTTGCAGTCAAGGGAGTTACTGGCCTCAAAAAGTTTGATCGTTTCAGGAAGATATCATTCCAAATATAGATTTTTGGCAAAAAAATAAATTTAAAATTTTTTAGTCAAGGAAACAAAACGTAGCAGTAGTAAGGTTAATTAACAACAACAATTAAACTCGCTATATTTGGATAAGCCCATATATGAAAAACCACACTCACAGGGGTCACGGTTTTGAGGTGTGGGGAATTAAGCAGGGGAAAATTACCAATGCCCTATACCTGAAGAGGTATGGCGGTTATCCCTCTTCACCCACCTTGGTGATAGAGTTTCCCATCGCTTTGATCAATTATTCTTGCAATCACTTCGCCAATGGTTCAGCAGCCGATGTCGCCTAATCAAGCTCCCAGTCAGCCAGAACAACCTGAAAAAATGTATTTGCCGCGTACTAGCGAGTCGGAACAATTAAAAAAGATTCGCCACACAGCTTCCCATGTGATGGCTATGGCAGTACAAAAGCTGTTTCCCAAGGCGCAAGTTACAATTGGTCCCTGGATTGAAAACGGCTTCTACTATGACTTTGATAATCCCGAACCGTTTAGTGACAAGGATCTCAAAGCCATCCAGAAAGAGATGGTAAAAATTATTAATCGTAAATTGCCAGTCATTCGAGAAGAAGTCAGCCGGGAAGAAGCCCAAAACCGGATTCAGCAAATCACAGAACCATATAAACTAGAAATCCTCGCAGATATCAAAGAGGAACCAATCACCATTTACCACTTAGGGAATGAATGGTGGGATTTGTGTGCTGGGCCGCATGTAGAAAACACCAATGAACTCAACCCCAAAGCTATTGAATTAGAAAGTGTGGCTGGCGCTTACTGGCGGGGTGATGAAACTAAAGCGCAGTTACAACGCATTTACGCCACCGCTTGGGAAACTCCAGAACAACTAGCTGAATACAAGCGGCGTAAAGAAGAAGCCCTACGGAGAGATCACCGCAAACTGGGTAAGGAACTGGGATTATTTATATTTTCTGACCTAGTGGGGCCGGGTTTACCATTGTGGACACCCAAAGGTACTTTGTTGCGGAATATTTTGGAAGACTTCCTCAAGCAGGAACAGTTAAAACGGGGTTATTTACCAGTGGTAACGCCACACATTGCCAGAGTGGACTTATTTAAAACCTCTGGACACTGGCAAAAATATAAAGAAGATATGTTTCCCTTGATGACGGATGATGAAGAAGCCGCCGCACTAGAACAAGGCTTCGTCCTCAAACCGATGAATTGCCCGTTCCACATCCAAATATATAAGAGCGAGTTACGTTCTTATCGGGAACTACCGATGCGACTGGCGGAATTTGGCACTGTTTACCGTTATGAACAGTCAGGGGAATTGGGCGGTTTAACCAGGGTGCGGGGTTTCACTGTGGATGATTCTCACCTGTTTGTCACCCCAGAACAGTTAGATAACGAATTCCTGAATGTAGTGGATTTGATATTGTCGGTATTCAATAAACTACAACTGAAAAACTTTAAGGCTAGACTGAGTTTCCGCGATCCGACGAGTGATAAGTACATCGGTTCTGATGAAGTGTGGGATAAAGCCGAAGGTGCAATTCGCCGTGCAGTTGAACAACTGGGAATGGAACACTTTGAGGGTATTGGAGAAGCGGCATTTTATGGGCCTAAACTCGATTTTATCTTCAGTGATGCCCTAGAACGGGAGTGGCAGTTAGGAACTGTACAGGTAGATTACAACTTGCCAGAACGCTTTGATTTAGAGTATGTAGCCGAAGATGGTGCTAGGAAACGCCCAGTGATGATTCACCGTGCGCCTTTTGGTTCCCTAGAACGGCTGATTGGGATTTTGATTGAAGAGTACGCTGGGGATTTTCCCTTATGGTTAGCGCCAGTGCAAGTAAGGTTATTGCCAGTGGGTGAAACACAACTGGATTTTGCCAAAGATGTGGTGACGAAAATGTTAGCTTTGGGTATCCGTGCAGAAGTGGATCATAGTGGCGATCGCTTGGGTAAACAAATTCGTAATGGGGAGAAACAAAAAATACCAGTGATGGCAGTAGTAGGAGCTAAAGAACTTGAAACCAATACTTTGAGCATCCGTACTCGCGCCTCTGGTGAGTTAGGTACTATATCCGTGGATGAGGTGTTAGATAAATTGAAAACAGCGATCGCTAACTACGAGAACTTCTAGGGATTTTTCTAATCATAAACAGGAGTCAGGAGTCAGGAGCCAGAATTCAGAATACTGACTGGAGGCGGAGCGTCTCCGGCTCCGCTTCTAAATTCTTCTTATAAATTTTTCCAGTAGAAGGCTATGAAATCTCTTAACCAGTTATCTCCTCTGATTCATCATGCTCGCAAGCTTCCTAGAGGAGTGATATTGAGCCTGATATTAACGAGCTTGCTATCGTGTGGACTTGGATTTACTGAGCATCATCCTAGTATGGCGGCTCCTCTTCCAGAACAAAGTCAGCTGGCTCAAAACTCTCAAAGACTACCGCAGGCTATTTCTAGAGCAGTATTAAGTGACGCCTCAAAGCGTTCTGGGGTAGCGATCGCTAAGTTGAAAATTACTCAAGTCACACCACAAAACTTTGGTAATCCCTGTATTTTTAACTTTGGTGAAGTTTGTACCAGAGAATATAAGCCGATCCAGGGATGGGAAGTGATTGTTCAGGTACAGGAGCAATCTTGGACTTATCACGTGAATAAATCTGGTTCCCAAATCATTTTAGACCCCAAGGTTGAGGTATCTAGTAATACTAAGTTACCGAAAGCGATCGCCAATAAAGTTCTCAGCGATGCAGCCAAGCGTTCTGAGGTAGCTATTGCTAATTTGAAAATTACTCAAGCTAAATCCCAAACTTTCAGCAATTCCTGCACATTCAACTTTGGCGAAATCTGTCCACAAATTTACCAACCTGTGGAAGGCTGGGTGGTTACTGTTCAGGTAAAAGGACAATCTTGGACTTACCATGTGAATAAATCCGGCAAGCAAATCGTTTTAGATCCGCAAGTGACGTAAAACATCACATCTCCACCATGGTTTTGGTGTACCACAAAATCATTTTTATGCTGTTTACTGCTATGCATTACGTCAAATGTCGCCACATTAGTATATAATTATGGATTGTGTCGAATCACAGCTAACCCATGCCTAAACTCAAGACTCGTAAAGCAGCAGCCAAGCGATTCCGTGCCACTGGCACTGGTAAAATCGTGCGTCGCAAGGCTTTTAAAAACCACCTTCTAGAGCACAAAACTTCTAACAAGAAGCGTAACTTGTCCAAGTCCACACTTGTACATGAACGCGATGAAGACAATGTGCGTTTAATGCTCCCATATTTGTAAATTCTTCAGGAATTAAGTTATGACTCGGGTAAAACGCGGTAACGTAGCTCGTAAACGCCGCAATAAAATTCTCAAACTAGCTAAAGGTTTTCGCGGTTCCCACTCAACTCTGTTTAGAACTGCTAACCAACAGGTAATGAAGGCTCTACGGAGTGCCTACCGCGATCGCAAAAAGAAAAAGCGCGATTTTCGTCGGCTGTGGATCACCCGGATCAACGCTGCTGCTAGGCAACATGGTTTGAGCTACAGCCAGTTGATCGGTAATTTGAAAAAGGCTGATATCCAACTAAATCGCAAAATGTTGGCGCAGTTGGCAGTACTCGATCCTGCTAGCTTTGGTAAAGTTGCGGAATTGGCAGTTCAAGCCAAAGGATAAAGGTGACAACGGATGGATAACGGATGTAACAGATGGCAAGCAATTAGTCGGTTACATCTGATCTTATCCGCTACTATTTTTTGCTTGTTGATGATGATGGGGACAGGAGCGATCGCATCCGCCGCCCCAATGCCAGAAATCCAGCGACGCGGTTATTTGACGGTAGCGGTGAAAGATAGCTTGCGTCCCTTGGCGTTTAAAGATGAAGATGGTAATCTACAAGGTTTAGAAATTGACTTGGCAAAACGCTTGGCAGTTGACTTGCTAGGCCAAGCCGATGCTATCAAGTTGCAACCCGTAGGCAACCGCGATCGCTTATCTGTAGTCTTTGATCATCAAGTTGATTTAGCGATCGCTAGGATCACAGCCACCGAGTCACGCGCTCGCTTGGTGAGTTTTAGTGTTCCTTACTATTTGGATAGTACTGTATTCATTACACAAAATACATCTGTGCAGCAGCCGAGTGATTTGGCGAAACGAAAAATCGCTGTACTCAACAATTCCAGCACCATTGCTAAAGTCAGATATTTTTTACCAACTGCTGAATTGGTAGGAGTGAATTCCTATGCAGAGGCTAGAGAGCAGTTAGAAAACAATACAGTTGCAGCTTTTGCCGCCGATGCGAGTGTTTTAACTGGTTGGGTACAGGAATATCCTCAATATCGCCTCTTACCTACCAAGTTATCAACAGAACCCTTATCTGTAGCCATGCCCAAAGGATTACAATACGACGAATTGAGACGCAAGGTCAATGAAGCGATCGCTCGTTACATCGCTGAGGGTTGGCTGTCAGAACGAGTTAAATATTGGGGTTTACTTTAAGTTTCTAGGGCGAACAACCGTTCGCCCCTACTATTACATCATGTTCTTTGCTGGTGTGGCAATACCGCGTTTAACTAGATTTGCTTCCAGTTGTTTAATAAATCTATGATCTGCTTCTGGTAGAGATTGGTTGTCGCTGCTAATTGCGGGGTGATTCTCCAGAAAAGCGAATGCTTTGCGGAATTGCTGGGGAATGGCTGCAAAGGGTGAGTCAAAATGGCAGGAAATGATTTGCTGAAAATCCCAAGTTGCTACCTTGTCAGCCCAGTCGAGTACTTGTCTTGGTGCTTGAGGTAAAATCAGAGTTTGCAGAATTGGTGCGACAAATGGGCGTCCATTGCCTCGGAGAGCGTCGAATGACTGCTGCCAATTTTCTTGCCAGCGAAACGGATATAACCCAAAATATGCTCTTAGCGATCGCTCTGGTGCTTTGAATGCATCATCAAACATCTGCCTGATTCCAGTTAACTCCAGCGCCCCAGGACGAAAGTAAACCGCAAACAAGGAAATACGTTGCCATCCCCGGCGACGGTTAGCTGTATTGTCCTCGATCGGTTGAAGGGCGTTATCTCTGGCGTGGAACAGTAAGGGGTATGGATCTAATTGCACGATCGCAGGCGGTGCTTCTGGTACAGATAGTACAGAATCTGTTAAGAGTAGAGTACGCGATCGCTTGTGGAAAAATGCTACTTCCACAAATGATCCTTTTCCTAAGTTAATATCTAACACTGCATAATCGAAATCACTAGCGAAGGGAGCAAAGCTACTATCTTCTGGAAGTACTTTTGTGCGTTTTTGAGGAAAGCCTAGCCAACTGAGTGGTAAATTAAACGGGAAACTCCATTGATGAGGGGCAACAAAAACTTCTGCATGGGGAAAGCATCTGGCAAAGGGGCCGACAAATACCTTATGTTCTAAACCAGAACTAGTTGGTAAGATAATATACTTAATATCACCGTGCTTTGCTTCCAACTCCTTAACTAGGCGCACACATTCCGGTGTTGGGGCGACAGGCGCATAAACGAAAAGACCACCTGCTTCTAACTTGATGACATTCATCCGAATTGGCACTATGGTGTGGAGGATGCCTTGAACCTGGTCGAATGTCCAGATAGTATCTTTAACTACTTCAAAACAAAGTGTCCGCCGTCTGCCATAAGGGTAGAGTGGTACAACTGGCCAGAACGGCCATGACCAATCTTTGGGATCTATGCTTTGCTCATGTGAATTCATGTCGTGCTTTTTGGCAATTTCTAGGCTGAATATATATTATTAAAATTTCACACCTCACACTTTTTTAATTACGCTTTCGTCGTTTTCTAGAAACAATTCTAATAAACCTATTGTGCCAACGAAAAAGGTATAAATGCCATATTGGATGGGAGTTTTACTTTTTGTTGGTGCGTAGAAAGCTGCGATTATACCCTCAATGAAATGAGCGGTGAGAGCAAAACGTCCTACCCAAAAAATCACATTGAAACTAGTTGGTATTGTTTGGTGAGTGAATGTGGCATAAACATTTCCTAGTTCCCAGAAAATAGCACTGGTAATGAGGATTGTAGAGATAACTTTGATAACGGGAAAAATCCTCTTGATTTGGTTTAAGGGCATGGGAAATTAGGCAAATTTGAGTTTTTAATTCCGCGTAGGGGTACTATGCTTCTGGATTCTACAATTTTTGCAGGCGTTGCTCAATGCCGAGATTGCCTTGTAAGCCGCCAGTGTGTATCAAAAGTAAGCGATCGCCTCTCGGAAAAAATCCTTGCTGTAGCAAATCCATTACACCGTAAAACATTTTTGCGGTATATACGTAATCAAGAGGTATGCAATGTTCTTGTGTAAACTGCCGACTAAAAGTTATTAACTTTTCATTTACCTTGGCATAGCCGCCAAAGTGGTAATTACATAACAGTTTCCAAGATGGTGCGGAATTAGATGGTATGGGTAAACTTGAGGTGAGGTAATTTGTCACCATCTGCTCGATTTCTTGGGCGAGAAAATCCCCGTTTTTCAATACGGGAAAACCTAGTACTTGCTGGTTTTTGTCTAGTGAAAGCGCAATTCCGGCGAGGGTAGTACCTGTACCACAAGCTAAACATACAGTATCAAATGCTGTAAATTCTTTAACTATATCCGTGCAACCCAGTACACCATTTAAGTTACTACCACCTTCAGGAATAATGAACACTTCACCAAAGCGTTGCTGTAAGTCTTGTTGTAGGTCAGTTGTATTTCTTTCTCGGTAAGTTTTGCGATCGATGTACACTAGCTGCATACCTTGTTGCACAGCAAAACTCAGAGTAGAGTTTAGTGGTAGCTTCTCGTCTCCACGAATCACACCAATGGTGCGGAAACCAAATAGATTAGCAGCCGCCGCAGTTGCATAGATGTGGTTAGAATAAGCACCCCCAAATGTGAGCAATGTTGTGTAATTTTTCTCCTCAGCCTCCAACAGGTTGTACTTCAACTTAAACCACTTATTACCGTTAACCCAAAGGTGCATACAATCGAGGCGCAACACAGATAACTCAACACCAGCGCGGTAGGCTATGACACTATTGATTCGCTGTATCGGAGGGGAAAGAAATGTCATTTGTCACTAGCAGGATTTAGGAAGAGGATTCAAATTTTTTCTTGAGAATGATTAGAACCACTGAGTAAAGCTTTATAAGACTGTAACAGTCATTGTATTGCAATAAATTACCAGAAAATCTAGGTCTTCGGGTGATATTTATGGTTTAATAGTTGCAAGTAATTACTATTAAAATCACCAATTGCTGACAATTAACTGCACTCTATTGCAATATTGCCAGCAGCCAATCACCCTATGACTCTCACCCTCTCCCAATCTGCTTACCACGAACTCATCTACGAAAGTGAGCAGATTCAACCCGCACCTGATATCTCCGATGGATTTGATGTAACTTATCAGTATCCTGTGAAACTGGGAAATGGTTACATTCGGTGTATCGATTTACGACAAGGATTAAATCTAGATATCGCCAACTATCAATTGCATGATCAGGTGATGACAAAATCCTCTGATAGAGAACATCTGATTGAGTACAGTTTTGAGCTTTCAGGTGTGGAGGCGGGAAGTTATGGCTTTTTTGGTAGCGGTTTAGCATTGGGGGGAAGTTTAGAACATTCACCAGTGCAACCGATCGCCTCGGTGAGTGTTCATGTAGAACCTGAGTTATTTTGCCAGTGGTTTGGGAACATGGGAGAACTACCGACAAACTTGCAACCATTAATCCGTAAGTCAGATCAAAAATACTATGAGCGTCACGGCAAGACTACTTCTGCAATGCAAATGGCACTACAACAACTGTTAGGCTGTCCGTATCAGGGAAACACAAAGCGGGTGTATCTGGAAAGCAAAGTTTGGGAATTGATGGCGCTTCAGGTTGATCAATTCCTGGAAACTCAAACAGTAGAGACAACTAGCAAAATTTTAAATGCAGAGGACATTGAGCGCATTCATTACGCCAGTGAAATTTTATTGACGCGGTTAGATCAGCCACCTTCGTTGATGGAGTTGGCGCGGATGGTGGGAATTAATGACAATAAGCTGAAAGTTGGATTTAAGCAGGTGTTTGAGACAACAGTGTTTGGCTACCTCCATGATTGTCGCATGGAGCGATCGCGCCAAATGTTAGCAGCCGGTAGACTCACCGTAACAGAAGCCGCAAAAGCTGTAGGATTTGCCAATCGAGGCTATTTCGCCGCCTCCTTCCGGCGTAAATTTGGTGTAAATCCGGGAATTTATCTCAACACAAAACGACAAAAATCCAAAAACTCCGTGTAGCGATGCCGACGGCTAGCAAAGCTAACGCAAAAACTCCGGCTAGCGATGCCTACGGCTAGCAAAGCTAACGCAAAAACTCCGGCTAGCGATCGCAAAAACTCCGGCTAGTGATCATAGTATTCACCTATATTTCAGAACTTTCCTGTAATCTTGTTGCTAGTAATTATTAATTAAATACATGGGTATAGATTAGTACTGAGATTTATTTCCTCAGTCGCTAGTCCCCCATATCCTTACTGATGTGGTGTTTAGAGTAATGTTAAATCAGTTGCAAAAACTAGCTTGGATGACAGGTTTGGCTTTGGTGTGCGTAAATTTACCTGTATTAGCTAAAGAGAACCAAAAACCAACCTCTCAAATTTCTCAATTAGAAAAACCTGCTACCAGTATTAAGCAATGGCTGGCTCAGTCGCTAATTCAAATCACAGGTGTCAAGTCCCAAGCCACAGACAAAGGTATAGAGGTAATTTTAGAAACCAATCAATCAGATAAACTGCAACTCACAAATAAGAGTGAAGGGAATAGCTATATTATTGACATTCCCAATGCTCAATTGCGCGGTGAAGCATTCCGCCAAGAGAAAGCGACTCCAGGAATAACTGAAGTTATAGTCACAAATTTAGATGCAAACACTGTTCGCGTCACAGTGACGGGTGAAACTAGTGCGCCGCAAGTTGAGTTGTTTGACGGTGATGAAGGTTTGGTTTTTGGGGTTATACCAACTGTGACGACTACTAGCCAGGCTCCGCCACCACAGCAAACTCCTACTGAGACACCAGAAACACCGCAGACACCAACAACTGAAACGCCTTCAGAAAAACCCACAGCTAACACACCTGAAACTGAAGCACCGATTGAACTGGTAGTCACGGGTGAGCAAGATAGATACCGCGTACCAGAAGCATCGGGCGCGACTAGAACAGATACCCCAATTCGTGACATTCCCCAGTCAATTCAGGTAATTCCCAGACAAGTCCTACAAGACCAACAAGTTATTCGAGTTACAGACGCAATTCGTAACGTTAGTGGTGTTGTAGAAGGCGATACTTTTGGAGGAACAGTTGATAACTTTAATATTAGAGGCTTTGATTTTACTTCTAATTTTCGAGATGGTTTAAGAGACTCAGGCGATAACTTGCGGGAACTTGCCAATATTGAGCAGATAGAAGTCCTCAAAGGACCAGCTTCTGTGTTGTATGGAAATGCTGAACCAGGAGGAATCATTAATTTAGTTACGAAAAAACCTCTTGCTATTCCTTATTATTCTGGTCAATTCTCTGTAGGTAACTTCAGTTACTATCGTTCTGCGATTGACTTGTCTGGCCCTCTCGACCCAGATAAAACATTACTGTATCGACTGAATGTTGCTTACGAAAATACTGGTAGTTTCCGGAATTTTGTCAATGGTGAACGGTTCTTTTTCGGACCAGTGTTTGATTTGAAATTAGGCGATCGCACTAATCTCCTATTTGATGTCAGTTATCTCAACGACGAGCGCACAATGGATCAGGGCTTAGTTGCTATTGGCCGCAGAGTTGCGGATATTCCCATCAGCAGATTTTTAGGTGAGCCAGGAGATGAACGCGTAGTAGAAGAAATCAATATTGGCTATCGCTTCGAGCATCGTTTTAACGACAACATCACCCTTCGTAATGCCTTTCGCTACACATCTAATAATAGTTTTGACTACCGCGCCCAGCCTCTGGGAGTAGACGAAGAAACAGGAGAATTATCGCGTAACTTCCGTTCCAATAGAGACTTATTTGATAGATACACCTTACTTACAGATTTGGTAAGTAAATTTAAAACAGGTTCAATCGAACATACATTCTTAGTTGGATTGGATCTGGCTCGACAAAATAGCGATGGTTCCCAAAGACGGCTCCCCGGAGGATTGACTCCATCTATAAACATCTTTAATCCGGTTTACAAGGCTATTCCCAGACCTGCTATTTCAGAACTCACCAATACAGTGAGAGATGGTAGATCCACAACACAAACATTAGGTATTTATTTACAAGACCAAATAGCATTTTCAGAAAATTTCAAGTTCCTCATCGGTGGTCGTTTTGATGTTGTTGATCAAGATCAATTCAATCGGCGTACAGATACTCGTACCCTTCAGTTTGATGAAGCCTTTACACCCAGATTGGGACTGGTGTATCAGCCAATAAAACCAATTTCACTGTATGCAAGTTATAGTCGCTCCTTTGCACCAAATTTTGCCCAGCGTGCTGATCTCACATTTTTACCACCTGAACGAGGAACTCAATACGAACTGGGTGTCAAGGCTGATTTTAATGAAAAATTTTCAGCTACTTTAGCTGCTTATGAAATTACTAGAACAAATATTGCAACACCCGATCCCAATGATCCTGATGGCTTTAGCATCCCTGTCGGAGAGCAAAGAAGCCGAGGGATTGAACTGGATATAGCTGGTGAAATTCTACCAGGATGGAATATCATAGCTGGTTACGGTTATACAGATGCCGTAGTCACACAAAGTAATGATTTGAGGGTTGGTTCTAGAGTACCCAGAGTACCGGAACACAAAGCCAGTTTGTGGACAACTTATCAATTTCGCCAAGGTGATTTGCAAGGCTTAGGTTTCGGTTTGGGACTATACTACCTTTCAGATAGAGTAGGTGGTGACATTCCTAGCAATGATTTTGACGATACTTTCACATTACCTAGTTATCTGCGAACTGATGCTGCGATTTATTACAAACGAGATAACTGGAGAGCCGCCGTTAATTTTGAAAACGTGTTTGGTGTCACGTATTTTGAGTCATTTAACTTTGGCAGAAATACAGTTATTCCCGGCGCACCATTCACTGTGATTGGGACAATTTCGTTTGAATTGTAGTTAATACTATAGGAGCCTCTACGTTTGTCGTTAAACTTATAGACGCGTAGAGGCTTTCTATTACTTAGTAAGTGGCGTGAAAGTGGAGAATAAAGTATGAAAATCAAGCGTCCTATCAAATTGTTTTTGCTAGGGATAGCTACTATCATTCTGCTTTGGATAATTCATGGTAATTTTTTCCAGAAAGAGCAGCTTCAAGGTGATAGAAATTCATCCACTTCTCAATTAGTTGTAGCCACAAAAGTAGTCAAACACGCCTTGGGTGAAACAATAATTCCTGTGAAGCCACAGCGAATTATTGTATTAAATGATATTAGCCTTTTAGATCCAGTATTATCTTTGGATATCAAACCATTTGGTACGGTAACTTATTTTCCCAAGTATGACTTTTTGTTTCGCGGTGTCACTAATGACGAAGCAGCAGGTATTGAGTTTGTTGGTAGTGGAAATCAACCTTCTCTGGAAAAAGTTCTTTTGCTCAAACCGGATTTAATTTTAATGCGTGAATACCAAAAAAGTCTCTATAAAGAATTATCTGCGATCGCACCTACAGTAGTCATCGATTTACCTAGTTTGAATCACTCTTTTAAAGAAAATCTCCGCTTTATTGCCCAAGTTCTAGGTGAGTCTGAAAAAGCAGAACAAGTCATTGCTCGATACAACGAACGAGTTAAACAATTGCAACAGCTAATGGGCGATCGTTTAAAAGAGATAGAAGTATCAGTAATTTATCTTTTTTCAGAGGGTATTATAGGCACATATTCAGACAATGAAACTTATAATCAAGTTTTCCAAGACATTGGTATTAGGCTTATACCAATATTAGCTAACCAAAAAGAAGGTACTTTAGTATCAAGTATTGAGGTATTAAATAAGTATGATGCTGATATTTTATTTGTCATGAGTGAAAGTAAGGAAGCCGCGCAATCTTTCCGCCAAAATCCGCTTTTATCTACGCTCAAAGCAGCACAAAATAGTCAAGTGTATGAAGTCCAAGTAAATAGATGGTGGACTTTCGGCTTTTTAGGAGTGAATAAGCTACTTGATGATTTATTTAAATATCTTGTTCAGTCATAGTCTTGTTGAACATAGTACGTTTGTTGAGAAAATTTTTACTGATTTTTGCAAAAATAATTTGATTGGTGGATGAGGAAAATGACAAAACTGCAACAACTGATTTTGATGGTGAGTTTGAACGTAGTTTTAGTTGCTATACCTGCAATTGGTCAGGAGATAAAAAGCAGCAACACACAGAAGAAAGTGGATAATCTTAACCCTGCAAGCAACATCAAACAATTGCTGGCTCAATCACTTATTGTGATTCCCCAAGTAAGATTACAATCTACCGATAAGGGGCTTGATATAATTTTAGAAACCAATCAAAGTGACAAGCTTCAATCAGTAGTGAAAAGTGAGGGCAACAATTACATTGTAGATATACCCAACACTCAGTTACGCCTACCCAACGGTGATACATTCCGCCAAGAAAAACCGACTGCGGGAATTAATGAAGTTATAGTCACAAATTTAGATGCAAACACTGTTCGCGTCACGGTAATTGGTGAAACTGCTGCGCCACAAGTTGAGTTGTTTGATGGTGATGAAGGTTTGGTTTTTGGGATTGTACCAACTGTGACGACTACACAAACACCACAGACACAACCAACACCAGCAGAACCACAACCCAGCACTGAAACCCAGCCAGAACAACCATCTACACAGAGTGAAGCACCTATTGAACTGGTTGTTACAGGTGAGCAAAATAGATATCGTGTACCCAATACTTCGGCGGGAACTAGGACTGATACTCTGATACGAGACATTCCTCAGACTGTTCAAGTAGTTCCCGAAGAAGTGATTAGGGATCAAAGAGTTACTCGTCTACGAGATGCGCTGCTTAATGTTGGTGGTGTACTTCAAGATGGTGGTTTTGCTGGTACAGTAGACCAAATCGGTATTCGGGGATTTTTTGGTGGTGGTCTTTTTGGCGGGAGTATTTTAGTTGATGGGTTTAAAGATGGACGGGGTGGTATTAGGGAAACTGCAAACGTTGAACGGATAGAAGTTCTTAAAGGGCCAGCTTCGATTTTATATGGTGGTGTTGAACCTGGAGGTGTAATTAATTTAGTTACAAAGCAGCCTCTCAGAGACCCTTATTACAATGCTGACTTTTCAGTGGGGAGTTTTTCCACATTTCGCCCTAGTATTGATATTTCTGGACCAATAAACTCCGATAGAACTTTGCTATATCAATACTCTGGACAAAATTAAGCAGCAATAACGCCGTAAGATCGTAGGTTTTGGTAGTTAGGATGGGATTTAATTACAGTCGGCGAGAGTTCTAACATTGAAATAAAGGTGTCGAGCAAATGGTCAT
>JAESGB010000147.1_pt1 | contig 31537 bp, 35 predicted proteins | sample 9266211 | NCBI WGS metagenome assembly JAESGB01 (sample SAMN14514844, study PRJNA621659) | algae metagenome | isolation source: Goleter apudmare HA4340-LM2 and co-occurring heterotrophs from cave wall... | place: USA: Maniniholo cave, Kauai, Hawaii | collected 2009-07-28 | reverse complement strand
ATAAGGCGGAGAGAAGCGGATCCTCATCATGGCCAGGGCAAACGCCCGCGAACAGGCCGCATAGATTTACGCATCCACAGCCGATGCCTGAAGATCAGCCTTGCAGCGGGAGGCGTCCATAGATTGTCGTAGTGCAGCTGGACCTTGCTCGCCGCCTCGGCCGCGATGCGGCGCGCCTCGGCCGTGGTATCGGCGCGGGCCAACGCGACGCCCATGCGGCGATAGGGGCGCGTCGTGGGCTTGGCGAAGATGCGTACGTCCACCGCGCCGCCCGGCGTCGCCAGCGCCTCGGCCAGCCCCTCGTAGTGCACCGTATCAGACGCACGATCGGCCAGGATCGCCGCGGATGCGGCCGCGCCATGGCTGGTAATCGCCGGGATCGGCAGACCCAGGATCGCGCGGGCATGAAGGTCGAATTCGCTCAGGTCCTGCGAGATCAGCGTCACCATGCCGGTGTCGTGCGGGCGCGGCGAAAGCTCGGAGAAGATGACGTCATCGTCCTTCACGAAGAATTCGACGCCGAACAGGCCGTAGCCGCCCAGATCGTCGACCACCTTGCGTGCCATGTCCTGCGCGGCTGTGATGGCACGGTCGGACATGGCGGCGGGCTGCCAGCTTTCCTGATAATCGCCGCGTTCCTGCCGGTGGCCGATCGGCGGGCAGAAGCGGACGCCCTCGCGCGTGCGCACCGTCAACAGCGTGATTTCATAATCGAAATCGACGAATTCCTCGACGATCACGCGCGCGCGATCGCCGCGCATGTTGGCGACGGCATAGTCCCATGCGGCCGCCAGATCGCCCTCGGCGCGCACCGTGCTCTGCCCCTTGCCGGAGGAGGACATGACCGGTTTGACCACGCACGGCAGGCCGGTGTGTGCGGCACCGTTGCGGACTTCCTCCAGTGTTTCGGCGTAGCGGTAGCGCGAGGTGCGCAGGCCGAGATCGACCGCAGCGACCTCCCGGATTCTGTCGCGGTTCATGGTCATCACTGTGGCGCGGGCGGAGGGGACGACGGTGGTGCCGGCGGACTCGAGGTCGGCGAGGACTTCGGTGCGGATTGCCTCCACTTCGGGAACGATGAAGTCGGGGCGGTGCTTTTCCACCGCGGCGCGCAGGCGGTCGGCGTCGAGCATCGAGAACACCTCGCGCGCGTCGGCGAGCTGCATCGCGGGGGCATTGTCGTAGCTGTCGCAGGCGATGACGTAGCAGCCTAAACGCTTGGCAGAGATGACAAATTCGCGGCCGAGCTCGCCCGAGCCGAGGAGAAGGATCGTTGCCGTACACGCCATGCAAGCACCCGCTGTTATATCGCCCGCGACAGGAGTGGCCGGAACCGCGCGGCTTGTCCACGGGGGGTAGGGGGCCTAGCACCGGGCAAAAGCTTGGGAGAAGATCGATGACGCAAGGCCGACTGCCCGAGGTGCTTGCCTTCGATGTGTTCGGAACGGTGGTGGACTGGCGCGGCTCCATTGCCAACGAGAGCGGCCTGTTTCTGGAGAAGATCGGCCACGCGCACATCGACGCCGGCCAGTTCACCGACGATTGGCGCAAAAAGTATCTGAGCGGCATGACGGCCTATGCCAAATCGGGGCGCGACTTCACGATCCTCGACGTGCTGCATCGCGAAATGTTGGAGGAAACGCTGCGCGACCACGGCGTCGATCCGGCGACGCTCGATCCGGCGCTGCTGCAGGATTGGACCTGTGCGTGGCGGCGGCTGACGCCGTGGCCGGATACGGTCGAGGGGCTGACGCGGCTGAAGCGGCGCTTTCCGATTGTGACGCTGTCCAACGGCAATATCGCGCTGATGCTGGAGATGGCGCGACGCGGGGGGTTGCCGTGGGACGCGATCATGGGAGCGGAGGTGACGCGGGCGTACAAGCCCGATCCGCGGGCGTACCTTGGCACGGCGGAGATACTGGGATTGTCTCCTGACAAAGTCTGCCTGGTCGCGGCGCACCATCATGATCTGGCGGCGGCGCGAGGGTGCGGGCTCAAGACCGCGTTCATCGCGCGGCCGATGGAATATGGCGGGCGGCCCGCGCCCGACGCGAAGCTGGCGCAGGACTGGGAATGGTCGGCGGAGAGCCTGACCGATCTGGCGGATCAGCTCGGCTGCTGAGCGGGTGGGACAGATTGTCCCAGTGACACGGACGCCGCCGGTACGTAACGCGGGTGCCGTGCAGCCCATTCGGCACCTACTGGCGCAACGCCACCTTGCCATGCTGCTGCTCGCGGCGGCGCTGCTGCTCAAGCTGCTGGTGCCGACCGGTTATATGATCGATGCGAGTGGCGGGCGGCTGGCGGTGATCGTCTGTCCGGGCGTGGTGCCCGCGCCTGCCGCGGCGCATCATGAGATGGCCGGCGCGCATCAGATGGCGATGGCGGGCGACGGCGCGCCGATGAAGCATGACGGCTCGGGCCAGCATGGCCAGGTGGAGATGCCGTGCGCCTTTGCCGGGCTGTCGGCGGCGGCGCTGGGGGCAGTCGATTCGATCCAGCTTGCCGCGCTGATCGCCTTTATGCTGGCGGTGGGTTTCGCCGCGGTGGTGCTGCCGGCGGTGGCGCGGCCGGTTTACTTGCGGCCGCCGTTGCGGGGACCGCCGGCTTTCCTTTGATTTCTGGAGTCTGATCCAGCGGGGCTGAGCTTCGCCTGATCCGCTTTGTCATGCCGGCTTGTCCTGGCATCCGGCGTGCCGCGCCCCTCACGTATTGCGTGCGCGGAACCTTGGACCCCGGCGCAAGGCCGGGGTGACGGGTGGATTGTGGCAGCGTCACGCGATCAGGCTTCATCGTTCGCGCGCGTTGTGGCGCGTCCATGAACTGCGGCTTGCGGGCGCCTGGCGCGGCGGGCCGGTCAAAGGTAGTTTTTATGTTCCGTTTCCATCTGCTGGCGGGCGCCGCGGCGTCATGCCTGCTGCCTGCCGTTTCCCTTGCCGCGACGCCTGGGGAGGGCGAGCAGGCCGATCCCGCGATCATCGTCACCGGGCAGCGCGATCCGCTGCGGCTCGACGACCAGCCGCAGGCCGCAAGCCGCCTCGGCCTGTCGGTGCGCGAGACGCCGGCAAGCGTCGAGGTGCTGACGCAGGACAATCTGCAGGTGCAGGGGCTGCGCACCGCGCGCGAGACGTTCAACCAGGTGGTGGGCGCGATCGCCGGCAACGTGCCCGGCAATCCGGCGGTGGTCTCGATGCGCGGCTTTGCCGGCAACACCGTGTCGATCCTGCAGGACGGGGTGCGCGTGTCGACCTCCACGGTGGTGCAGCGCGACAGCAACAACTGGCATTACGACCGGATCGAGGTGCTGAAAGGGCCGGCGTCCGTCCTGTACGGCGAGGGCGCGCTGGCCGGCGTCATCAACAAGGTGACGCGCAAGCCGGTGCTGGGCGAGCGGCGGCTCGACACGTTGTTTTCGGTCGGCAGCTTCGACACGGTGATGGCGGCCGGCGGGGTGAACCTGCCGGTGTCCGACACGATCGCGGTGCGCGCCGACGCGAGCTACCGACGATCCGACAGCCTGTACGATGTGGAGAATAACGCCAGTTTCTCCGCCGGGCTGACCGCCAGCGCGCTGTGGCGGCCGAGCGATGCGGTGTCGCTGCTGATCGCGGTGGATCATCTCGAGGATCGCTACGAGGCGACCTATCAGGGGCTGCCGCTGATCCCCGCGCGCTATGCGCTGGACCCGAGCGATGCGGTGACGAGCGATGCCGGGCTGGTCGCCGATCGCGCGCTCAGGCGGCGAAACTACAATCCGCGCGGCGCCTATTCGGGCGCGGACGAGACGACGATCCGCTCGCGGCTCGACTGGGCGGTGGGTGGCGGCTGGTCGCTGGCGCTGGACCTTACCGCTTATACTGCCGACCGCGCCTTCCTGTTGGCGGACAGCCAGAGCTTCGTTGCGCCGAGCTCGGCGTTTCCGAACGGCAGCTTTCGCCAGAGCTATCAGGATTTCCGCCACGACCATCAGTTCTGGAACGCACGCGGGGCGATCGCCAATGACGGCGTGATTGCGGGGATGCGCAACCGCTTTACGCTTGGCGTCGAGCATAACGACACCGATTTCGTCAGCCTGCGGCAACAGGCGCCGGTAACGGCGCTGCCCGCGGTGGACGTGCGTGATCCGGCAGTGGTGCCGCTGCCGATCGGCACCGCGATCTTCACCAGCGGCAACGTGACGTTCGATTCAAAGCTGCGGCAGACCAGCGTGTTCGCGGAGGAAGCGTTGAACATCACGCCCCGCTGGCTGCTGGTCGGCGGAGTGCGCTGGGACCATATGGCGCTGACCCGCGCGACGACGCAGAACGTATCGGGCGCGGTCGACCGCAACAGCCCGACGTTCGATCCGGTGTCGTGGCGCGCGGGGACGAGCTGGGAGGCGACGCCGGGCCTCACGCTTTATGCGCAATATACCACCGCAGTCTCGCCGGTGTCCTCGATCCTGCTCGCCTCGATCGCCAACAGCCGGTTTCGGCTGACCAAGGGCCGCGCTTATGAGGCGGGGTTCAAGGCGAGCGGCTGGGGCGGGCGCGCGAGCGTGACGGGCGCGGCCTATCGCATCGAGCAGCGCGACATATTGACGCGCGATCCCGCCAATCCGTTGCTCAGCGTGCAGGGCGGGCGGCAGTCGTCGCAGGGGCTGGAGCTTTCCGCGGTAGTGAACCCGGTGAAGGCGCTGCGGCTGTCGGCGGGCGCGTCCTATACCGATGCGCAATATGACGAACTTTCCGAGCTGATCGGCGGGGTGCGGGTGGATCGCGCGGGGCACCGGCCGATCAACGTGCCGGCGACGACGCTGACCGCATCGGCGCTCTACACGATCGGTGGCAAGGTGACGCTGGGCGGGTTCCTGCGCCATGCCGGCGCCTTCTACACCGATACCGCGAACACGATCCGCGTGGCGGGGCATGAGGTGGTGGACGCCAGCATCTCGGTGCCGGTGGGCGGCAATACGACGGTGACGCTGCGCGGGCGGAACCTCCTCGATGCCTTTTACGGCGAATATTCGGGATACCCGTCGACCAACGTCTATATCGGCGCGCCGCGATCGTTCGAGCTGTCGCTGGCGACGCGGTTCTGATGGCGACGCTGTATTCGCCCGTTTCGCCGGCTGCGGTGCCAGCCAACGCCGGGATCGGGCGTGCGCGCCTGCTGGTGCGGCGGGTGCATCTGTGGCTGGGGCTGACGCTGGGGCTGTTGTTCGCGGTGATCGGCGCGACGGGATCGGCGCTGGTGTTCTACACCGCGATCGATGCCGCGCTGCATCCGGTGGTGGGGAGCGAGGGTGTGGCGCGGCTCGCGCATCGCGACCCTCAAGCCCCTGCGCTCGCGGCACCTTGGACCCCGGCGCAGGGCCGGGGTGACGGGGTGCATGACGACACCAGTACGATTCGCCGCCCCGGCGAAGGCCGGGGTCCAGCTACGGAACAGGGCTGGCGCGCGGAGCGGCAGTTGCCGACGGCTTCCCAACTTGGCCCCGGCCTTCGCCGGGGTACAGCGACGTTGCTGCTGGGCGAGCGGCTGGAGCGTGCCTTTGCGACCGGCAGCGCGCGCTTTCATCGGCCTGGCGGCAAATGGTCCTTCGAGGTGACCGGTGAAGAGGACGCGATCCCGGCGCGCTATTATCCGGCCGCGATGCCGGGGCATCATGCCGACCGGCTGATGGTGTGGTTTTCGCCCGATGGCGGGCGGATCGTGCGCGTGGCGCGGTGGGGCGGCTATCTGATGAGCTGGATCTATCAGCTGCACATGGAGCTGCTGGCAGGGGAGCTCGGGCTTCAGATCGTCGGTTGGTCGGGCGTCGCGATGCTGGTGCTGCTGGTGTCGGGCGTGGTCGCGTGGTGGCCGCGGGGCAGCTGGCGCAAGGCGCTGGCGTTCAAGCGCGACGCGGCGCCGATCCGGCGGCTGCGCGACCTGCACAAGCTGTCGGGCGTGTGGAGCGCGCTGCTGCTCCTGGTGCTGGTCGCGACGGGGGTGCTGCTGGCGCTGCCGAGCGTGACGCAGGCGCTGCTTGCGCCGGGCACGCCGGTGGTGCCGGTGTCGGCCGCGGTGCCGGCGGGCGGGCGGCCGGTGGGGATCGGACAGGCGCTGGCGGCGGCGCAGCGTGCGCTGCCGGACGGGCGGCTGGTGTTCGTCGACGTGCCGATCGGCGGGACGGCACCGATCCGCGCACGCTATCAGGTGCCGGGCGATCCGCATGCGCGCTTTCCGGCGAGCTATGTCTATCTCGACCAGGTGTCGGGGCGCGTGCTGGGCGTGCATGACGCGCGGCGTGGCGGGGCGGGCGCGCAGGTGAACCTGTGGGTGCGCACCTTGCACGACGGCACGGTGGGCGGGATGGCGACGCGGGTGCTCGCCGTGATCGTCGGGCTGATGCCGGGGGTGCTGTTCGTGACCGGCGTGCTGCACTGGCTCCGCCGCCGGCGTCAGGCGAGGAGGTGCTCCACCTTGTAGAAGCGCGCGGCGGCGCCGGCGAACAGATCGCGCTTCTCGTCGGCGCTCGCACCCTTGGCCACCAGCTTGAAGGCGTTCCAAAGCGTGCCGTAGTCGGCGCCCCAGCGATCGACCGGAAAGTTGCTTTCGAACATCGCGCGCGCCGGGCCGAAGGCGTGGATGCACGCCTCGACATAGGGGCGGAACAGGTCGGCGAGCGCCTGCGCGCTGGGGCGCGTGTGCGGGCCGAGATCGCCGAGCTTGCAGAAGGGCATGGCGAGGCCGCCGAGCTTCACGGCGACGTTGGGGCAGGTGGCGAGTTCCTCGATCGCCGCCTTCCAGGTGGCGAAGCGATCGTCGTGGCGGCCGGCGTAGCTGCCAAGGCCAAGCGGCGTGCCGACGTGATCGAGCACGATCGGCTGATCGGGAAAGGCGCGGGCGAGCGCGGTCACCTCGCCGATCTGCGGCTCCAGCACCCAGGCGTCGAAGGTGAGGCCGCGTTTGCCGAGCTCGGCAAAGCCCTCGCGGAAGCGCCGATCGGCATATAGGTTCGCGGGCGCGTGGCCGAGCGGGCCGAGCACCTCGGGATCGGGATCGTGCGCGCCGATGTGGCGGATGCCGCGGTACCGGCCGTGGCCCGCCGCGATCTCGGCATCCAGCACCGCGCCGACGCGCGCGCCCAGCGTCAGGTCGGCCTGGCCGACGATGCCGGCGCAGGCGCGAAACGGGCCGTAGATGCCGCTCGCCGAGCGCGCGGCGACGCCGTTGACGAACTCGACCTCGCCGACGGGCTTCATCTCGTCGGGGCCGTCGGCGCGGTAGAAAGCGCCGCATTGCAGGAACACGGTGCCGACGACGTTGTGGCCGGCGCCGCGGCAATCGGCGAGGAGCTCGTCGAACAGGTAGCGCGGGCTCTGGCGGGTGATGCGGCCGAACGGGTGCGCGATCTCTGGCATGCGCGGGAGCGCGGGGGTGAAATCCCACAGGTGATGGTGCGGATCGATGATCGGCAGATCGGGATCGATTACGTCGTCGCTCATGGCCATCCCCTCGCATCCGGCGCGGGCTGCCTTCGTGGGCGCCGCTGCCAAGCCGCATTGTGTCGCGCCCGGCGCGCGGGTGCAACCGCTTGGCCGGCAGGGGGTACATATTGGTGGGCGCTCTCCTATCTGAGACGGCCTGATGCGTCGCCAATCGGCGCATGATCCTGACGGAGACAGCATGACCTACCCCGATACGCAGCTTTTCATCGACGGTGCCTGGCAGGATGCGGCGGACGGCCGATCGCTGGCGGTTCAGAACCCGGCGAGCGGCGCGGAGATCGGGCGCGTGGCGCATGCCGGCATCGCCGATCTGGACAAGGCGCTGGCGGCGGCGGATCGCGGATTCCAGGTGTGGCGCGACTTCACGCCCGCCGCGCGCAGCAAGATCCTGCGCAAGGCCGCCGGGCTGATGCGCGAGCGCGCGGGCGAGATCGCCGCGCTGCTGACGCAGGAACAGGGCAAGCCGCTGATCGAGGCAAAGGGCGAGGCGATGGCCGCCGCCGACATCATCGAATGGTTCGCGGAAGAGGGCTTCCGCGTGTACGGCCGGCTCGTCCCGCACCGCTCGAACCTGTCGATCCGGCAGATGGTGGTAAAGGACCCGGTCGGCCCGGTCGCGGCGTTCACGCCGTGGAATTTCCCGATCAACCAGATCGTGCGCAAGATCGGTGCAGGGCTTGCCGCGGGCTGCTCGATGATCGTCAAGGCGCCGGAGGAAACGCCGGCCAGCCCCGCCGCGCTGATCCGCGCTTTCCAGGATGCCGGGCTGCCGGACGGCGTGCTGAGCCTCGTGTTCGGCGAGCCGGCGCAGATTTCGGAATATCTGATCGCCAGCCCGATCATCCGCAAGATCACCTTCACCGGCTCGACCCCGGTCGGCAAGCTGCTCGCGGGGCTCGCCGGCAAGCAGATGAAGCGCGTGTCGATGGAACTGGGCGGGCATGCGCCGGTGATCATCTGCGAGGATGCAGACCTTGATCTGGCGGTGAAAAGCGTCGGGCGTGCCAAGTTCCGCAATGCCGGGCAGGTGTGCATCTCGCCAACGCGCTTCCTGGTGCACAACAGCGTGAAGGCGGAATTCGGCAAGGCGCTGGCCTCGCTCGCCGAGGGGATCAAGGTGGGCAACGGGCTGGACGAGGGGACCGAGATGGGCCCGCTCGCCAACCCGCGCCGGCTCGCCGCCATGGCGGAGTTCCAGGAGGATGCCGTGGCAAAGGGCGCGACGGTGCTGACGGGCGGCGCGCGGATCGGCGACACCGGCAATTTCTGGGCGCCGACGATCCTGGCCGACGTGCCGCTGGAGGCCAAGCTGTTCAACGAGGAGCCGTTCGGGCCGGTCGCTGGCATTCGCGGCTATGACGATCTCCACGAGGCGATCGCGGAGGCGAACCGGCTGTCGTACGGCCTTGCCGGCTATGCCTTTACCAGGTCGCTGGCCAATGCCGACCTGCTGGCGCGGCGCGTCGAGGTTGGCATGTTGTGGGTCAACACGCCTGCCGCCGGCAGCGCCGAGCTGCCGTTCGGCGGGATCAAGGATTCGGGCTATGGCACCGAGGGCGGGCCGGAGGCGCTGGACGCGTATCTCAACACGCGCGCGGTGGTGATCAACAACGTGTGATGCGTGGGCGAGCGGGCGGCCGATCGGGTCGCCCGCTTGTCGCGGCCCGGGGTGCGCGGGGCACGTGCCTCGACAGGCTGGCCTCGACAGACTGAGCCCGAACGGGGTGACGGCGTTGGCTGATCGCCGCGCGGTTGTGCCTCGGTGGAGGGTGCGCCTGGTCGCGCATGGGTCCGTGGTTGCTGTGGGGGCGGATACAACAGCCTTCCCAACTGGGCCCCGGCCTTCGCCGGGGTGCAGCAATTGGGTGTGGTTGCGCTCTTCTTATTTCGATTTAACCCTGCTCAGCGCAGCAGCATCCAGAGTGCCATGCCGACCATGAACAGGTTTTCGGTGAGCGAGACGAAGCCGAGCGGCACCGCGCTCGATCCACCGACGCAGGCGCATTTCAGCGCGCGCTTTTCGATATAGACGGCCTTGAAAACCGAAACCGCGCCGATGCCGCCGATCACCAGCGCGACCGGGATCGACAGCCAGTCGAGCACGCCCGCGGTCATCAGCACGCCCGCCAGCGCCTCGCCGGAGGGGTAGAGATAGGCGTAGGGCACCCAGTGCTTGGCGAGCAGATCGTAGTTCAGGAACATGGTGGAGAAGCGCTCCACATCCTGAAGCTTCAGAATGGCTAGCACGCACATCGACAGGCTGACGAACCACATCGCCGTCCGTTCGGTGAACGGCGTGCCGAAGGCGGCGGTGCTGACGGCGAGCGCCATCAGCGCGGTCATCGCGAATACCGCGACCACCGGGCGGTAGCTGGTCTCGTCCTTGGCCGGCACATGCCCGCCGAAAAAGCGCACGAGATCGTCATAGCCGCCGATCCGCTCCCCGTTGATGAACGTCTGCGGCGTTGTCTGGACGTCATGCTCGGCCTTGAACGCGTCCGTTTCGGCGCGGGTGCGCAGGAAATGATCCTCGACGCGGTAGCCGTGTCGTTCGAGCTGCCATTTCGATTTCACGCCATAGGGGCAGGTGTGCTCGGGCATCACCATGCGGTACAGCACGGCCGTCTTCTGCCCGGCTGCGGCGCCGTGGGTTTGCTGGGTCATCGGGCCTCCTGCGGGCGTCTTGCCCGGTGTGTGACCCGCCCTAGATAGGGTGCGTACCATGGTACGGTGTCAAGAGGCGCAGGCGCGATGAACATGACGATCGGCGGGCTGGCGAAGGCCGGCGAAGTGGGGGTGGAAACGGTGCGCTATTACCAGCGCCGCGGGCTCTTGCCGCTGCCCGTGCGCCCGTCTGGGGGCGGCAGCGCAGGCGGTGCGCGGCGCTATGGCGCGGAAGACGTGCGGCGGCTGCGCTTCATCCGCGCGGCGCAGGGCGCGGGCTTCACGCTCGAGCAGATCGCCGGCCTGCTGCGGCTCGATGCAACCGCCGAGCGTGGGGCGGCGCGCGCGCTGGCGCGGCAATGCCTCGACGATCTCGACCGCCGGATCGCCGAGCTGGAGGCGGCGCGCGGCTGGCTCAGCCGGCTGGAAGCGGATTGCGCGGAGGGCGGGACGGGGCCGTGCCCGATCCTGGCGGCGTTCGAGCGGTGACAGCGTTCACACGGTGTGGGCGGGGCGATCGATCGACCGCGGCCGAATTCACATCACCGGCTCGCCGTTCTCATCCTTCGGGTAAAGGCTGGCGTAGCAATAGAGCGCGCCGACGATCAGCAGGATGACCATGATGGCGACACGCACGGTGAAGGTGGTGTGGAGGTCATCCGTAATCGCGGTGCGGACGGTGGCGAATTGCGCCGACCGCAGATCGGCATCGCTGAGGATGCGCCGTGCGTCGCCCAGGCCAGATTCGTAGAAGTGCAGGGCAATGCACAGCAAGAGCAGCGGCCGAAAACAGGCGTCGAAGGGCGTCTTGAGGCTGCGCTCCGGCGTGCGCAGGACCTGGACGGCGCCATAAAGGAGGACGCCGGCGACTGCGACGATGTGCAGCATGTTCATCGGGCCGGTCCCTCGCAAGCAACGGCAGCATGCCGCGCCGTTTCTGCCGTTGCCGCGGCGGAAACGCAAGTTGAGCGGATCATGACGTCACGAGGGGGCGTGCGCAACGGCGAGGCGCTCCGATGCGCCTGGCCAGTGTGTGCATGGCGCTGGTGTTCTGGCCCTAACGCTGACGCGAGAGAGCGAAGGGCGATTCGGAACCAAGCAGAAGCAGTTCAGCCAGCGTAGGCTAGCACGATCTTGCGGTGGCGTGGCGCCACGATGAGCAGCGAGCCGGCACCACCGAACGTGTAATAGGCTCCAGGTGAGGCGATAATCCTGTTCACCATCTTCGTGTACGCTGGATCGACAGTGATGAAGTGGCAGTATCGAAAGATTTGATCCTCTATATTCAACGTGTCGGACTTGTTCCGGCTAGCGCACTCGTTTCCAATGTTCCGGTATATGTTCGGGACCGGCGTTCGCTTCCATTCGTAATATGATGTCTCGGTGTCGCCGACGGCGGCTCTTACCTGATCAGAGTTCTTCAAAAGGTGAGCGCGCCTGATAAGGCTTGCGGCATCCTCGGCATTCAGCTCGTAGATCAGCAGACCGGTTTCGTTGCCACCCGGTCCAAGGCCCCAAGCCTCCTCGGAAAAGAGCGTTTTCTCAACGCGCAGCTTGTCGGGAAGGCGCCCTTTCTCGAAGCTTGATTTCTCGTAGACGCACGTCCCAAGCAGCGCGGCCAATGGAAGCGCAAACACGGCAATACAGCCGACTAATGGAGAGCGCGTCTTTTCTTCCACGAGCGGGTGTTATCGGCCCACCGTGACGCGATCGTTAAGATCGCAGCTTCAGGTTGGTCAGTGACGCGCAGGCGTTGGCTTGGCGCGCCGAGTGTGAGACGAACGCCGGCATGAACGCCCGCCTCAAGCTCCTCCTCCTGTTCGTCCTCGCCACGCTGTTCTGGCTGGCGGTGGCGGCCGGCGCGGGGGTGGGGGAGCCTTGGGATACGGCGGGATATTGGACGATCTGGTATCCCGTGTCGCTGCTGCTGGCGGCGTGTGGTGGCTATATTGTCGGGCGCGGGACCCGAAAAAACACGAGTTGGGCGGCGGGAGCGATCGTCACGCTGGCGCAGCTGCCCGTGATGGGGTTTGGCGCCGGCACGTCGGGCCTGTGGCCGGCGGGGTTGCTGGTGCTGCTCGTGCTGGCGATCCCGGCAATGGCGCTCGCGACGCTGGCGGGGTGGGTCGCGCACAGGAAAAAGGCGGCCCGGGGTGCGGGCCGTCTGTCTTCGGGGATCGGGGAGCGCGATCAGAGCGCGCCGTAATAGCCCGTGACCTGCCGATCATAGTCGCTGTTCCACTGCGGCTCCTTGTCGCGGCCGTAATGGGGGGCGTTCTTCAGCTGGTCGGCGTCGCGGTTGACGACATAGCCGCCGCGATCCTCGCTATAGGTCAGCTCGTTCCAGGGCAGCGGGAAATGATCCTCGCCCATGCCGAGGAAGCCGCCGTAGCTGACCACGGCGTGGCGGACCTTGCCGTCGCGCTTGCCGATCATGAGGTGGTGGACCGAGCCGATGCGATCGCCGCCGCGGCCATAAACGGCAGTGCCGTCGACGCGGTCGGACGAGATCATGTCGTGGGTTTCGGTGGTGGTGGTGTTCATGGCGGGTCTCCTGTTGCGTTTCATCCGAACGGCAGCGCGCGGCGGCAGGGCCATAGGCTGAGTTGAGCCGGCGCGATGCGGGTGGCCCGGTCGCCAGCGACGTGGCCGGCAAGGCGGGGCGAAAGGGCGCGCGATGAAACGAAGCGCGCCGCGTCGCTGCGATCAAACAGCGTCGATATCCAAACCAACAGGTCGCCGTCGCGATGGTTCCGATCGATCCGCAACTGATGCGCCGCCGGAACAATCGCGCGGCTGTGGCGCTCTTGCCGATGACGCGAAGCGGCCGGATCGGCCGTGCGCTACCGATTGAGATAAGGGGACCGACCGATGAAGACCGTATCGCCCGCCGCCGTGATCGCCGCGCTGGCGCTTGCTGCCGTGCCGCTGTCGGCGTGCAGCAAGAGCCCGTCCGACCAGCTTGCCGACCGCGTCGAGAATGCCGCGGATGCGCGCGCCGACAATCTGGAAATGCAGGCCGACATGCTCGAAAACCGCGCCGCCGCCGTGCGCGAGGCGGGCGAGGAGCGCAGCGATGCGATCGAGGCCGCGGACCGCAACGTCGCGGCGATGAGCCAGGCCGAGCGCGACGCGATCGTCGCCAATGAAGCGGCGGCCGTCCGCTAGGATGCACGACTGCACCGCGCGCGCCGGATACCCCGCTGATCGGCGGGCGCGCGCTTGAGGGGGCGGCTGCTCCAGTTCGGCGAGAACCTGCGCCAGAGCTACTGGTTTCTGCCATCGGTGATGGCGCTCGCCGCGGTGCTGCTGGCGGGCGGCATGATCTGGGTCGATACCTATGTGGGGTCGGCGTGGATGGACGGGCTGTTGTGGCTGTACGCCTCGCGGCCGAGCGGCGCGCGGCAGGTGCTGTCATCGATCGGCGGATCGATGATCACGGTGGCGGGCACGGTATTTTCCGTGACCATCGCCGCGGTGGTCTATGCGTCGGGCCAATACGGGCCGCGGCTGCTGACGAACTTCATGTCCGATCGCGGCAACCAGGTGACGCTGGGCACCTTTATCGCGACGTTTCTGTATTGCCTGATCGTGCTGCGCACGGTGCGCTCGCCCGAGGAGTCGAGCAGCGCGGGGTTCGTGCCCAATCTGGCGCTGCTGGTCGCGGTGCTGCTGGCGATCTGCTCGATCGCGGTGTTGATCTTCTTCATCCACCACGTGCCGAGCAAGATCCACATCAACAGCGTGATCGAGGATATCGGCGATCGCCTGCTGCGGGAGATCGACGAGCGTTTCCCGGCATTCATCGGCGAGGGCCGGCCCGAGGGCGACGATCCGGCCGACCTTGCGCTGGTGCCCGCCACCTTTCGCCAGGATTGCACCTTCGCCGATGGCAGCGATCGCCAGCTGATCCGCGCCAAGCGCACCGGCTATATCCAGGTGGTGGACAGCGACGCGCTGATGGAGCGCGCGCGTGACGACGATCTGGTGCTGCGGCTGCAATATCAGCCGGGCGACTTCGTTCATGCCGGGCGGACGCTGGCCGAAGCCTGGCCGGCGGGGCGCGGCGGCGAGGAGACCGCTGCGGCAATTCGCGAGGCCTTTTCGGTCGGCGCGCGGCGATCGGCGCTGCAGGACCTGCGCTTCCTGCTCGACGAGCTGGTGGAGATTGCGGCGCGCGCGCTGTCGCCCGGGGTCAACGACCCGTTCACCGCGATCACCTGCCTCGACTGGCTGAGCGCGGCGCTGGCCGACGTGGCGCATCGCCGGCTGCCCTCGCGGCTGCGGCTCGACGAGGACGGCGCGCTGCGCGTGATCGCGCACCCGGTGACGTTCGACGCGATCGTCGACCGCTCGTTCGGCGCACTGGTGCAATATTGCGGCACCGACATGCTCGCCGCGCTGCACTTCATCCGCGGACTGGGCGAGGTGTCGCTCGATTGCGACGATCCCGAGCGGGTGAAGACGCTGGGGCGCTATCTCGACCGGTTGCAGATGCGGGCGGAGGGGGCGCTCGACGGCTATAATCTGGCAAAGGTGCGCGCGCGGGCGGACGAGCTGCGCCGGGCGCTGGCCGAACCCGATTACAAGCGCCGGCTGCGCGACAGCACCGCCTGGCTCGCCGGCACCGCCTGAAGGCGCGCGTCGCTTCGCCGGGGGTTGATCGGGCCGAGGCGGACTTATTTCGCCTTTGTACGAAACCCGGGCGCGCATCACCCGTTGGTTGTGAAACGCAGGACGCGCACGGTTGCCGTTCGATGGCAGCCATTTTGTTGCGGCTTTTCCGGGCGTTGCGGCGCCGCATCGGCGTGGCTGCCGTTCGCCCCGGTGCTGCCGAGACGACCAACAGGGGAACCATCATGGCCACCGCAGACGATCACGAGATCCGCCCGATCGCCGATCTAGACCATTGGCAATTGTCGCATGCCGACCAGGATTTGCGCGGCAAGTTGCTGATCGATCGGCACGGTGCGCGCGTGGGCGTAGTTTCCGACATGCTGGCGGACGTGCAGCAGGAGCGCATCGTTGCGCTGCAACTGGAGGACGCGCGGATCATCAATGTCGATGCGGTCGCCGTGCGCGACGGGGTGCCGGTGCTGACGACCGACCTCGACACATTGCCGCCGGCCCCGTCCGAATGGGTGTCGGCCGCGCGGCGCTGACGGCGCAGGCCCGGCGGCAGGACCGCCTTATTTTATCAACAGCACAGTATCGATACGACCAGGAGAGCAGGCATGGCGGAGATCCCGATCGAAAAGAAGCGGAGCGGCGTTCCGGCGTGGCTGTGGCTGCTGCTCGCCGTGGTGGTCGCAGGCATCCTGCTATGGCTGATCGTCGGGCGCGAGGACGATCGCCTGCCCGAGACGCCGGTCGCCACCGCGCCCTATGCGCCAGCGGCTGGCGGGATGAACGGCGCGGACGGCAGCGCGGCGACGTCGCGCGCCGCCGATGGCCCGATCACCGACCTTGCCACCTTGCTCGCCGGGCCGGACGAGGCGGTGGTCGGCCGCGAGGTGCGGCTGAGCAACGTGCCGGCGGGTGAGGTGCCGGCCGACGCGGGCTTCTGGATCACGGGCGCGAATGGTGCGCGCGCATATGTCGTGCTGCACGAGGTGCGCACCCCCAATACGCCGATCGAAGGCCGCGTGGACGTCGACAAGGGCGACCGGGTCGATATCGTCGGCACGGTGCGCCCGGCGAGCGCTGGTGCGCCGGAAGGCGCCGCGATCCCCGGCCCGACCGCACCGCTGCCCGACGGGATCAGCCATTACATCGACGCCACTCGCGTGACGAAGGCGTCGTAGGCGATCAAATGCAGGTGACGCCGGCGGGCGTGTCGTTGATCGGCACGCCTGTTTGGTGGTCGGGTGGTGCGAGAGTGACGACGTGGCGGGGTGATGATGGCCCAGCGACCACCAGTTTTACATAAGTATTATTATCGACGTTGTACGCTGCTCCGCTCTTGTTGAGACGAGGCAATGCGATCCGGATTTCCTTCCGGCACCAACCCGCCGAAGGTCAGGGTCCAACTACGCGGCAAGATTGGCAGGCTCACCGGCTGTTGCCGAGGCTTTCCCACCTGGGCCCCGGCCTTCGCCGGGGTCGTGCGTCTTGCGTGCGCTGCACGGCACATCCCAATCTCTGCTTTTGGGTGACCGATCGCGTTCGGCAGGCAGCAAAGCCCTGCACCATCACCGCCTTTGAAGAGCAGTCGTGTTCCGAGACTGTCAGGGCACGCTTCAGTCGGTACGTGCGGCGGCGAAATGCTGGTGCGCGGTGGGGATCTCGACCCAAGGATGGCGCGAGATTTCCCATACCGAGCGGATCGGCTGCAATGCGGGCGGATCGTCGAACAGTCCGATCGGGATGCCGGTGACGGCGGGGTTCTTGGTGCCGCGCATATAGTCGGTGGTGCCGCGAGCCGGGCAGAAGAACTGGCTGAACTCGCCGCCGGCATCGGTCGGCCGGTCGAACTGCTGCGCCTCGCCGGTGATCGACACATCGGCATGCGGCCAATAAGCGGCGACACCGAACGGCGAGCCGGAGCGTTTCTGACATGCGCGGCAATGGCAGGCGACCACGGCCGCGGTTGGCCCCGGCACCTCGGCCGTCAGCCGCCCGCACTGGCACGAAGCTTTCATGCACCGGATGGTAGCACGAAGTGTCCGACCCCGCGCGAGACGGCGCCGGGGCGCCGACCCCGCGCAGGGCCGGGTTCTCTCGCTCAGGCGTCCTGCACGGCGGAGAGGCGCCAGTCGCCGCCGGGCTCGCGCTTGAAGGTCCACAATTCGGTCGTGTCGGTGGCACGGTCGGGATCGCCGTCCACCACCGCGCCGCTCTGGCGATCGAGCATCACGTCGACGCTTTCGTAGCGCATCGCGATGGTCGCGTAATCGGTGCCGGCTTCCTGCCAAGCCTCGGCCACCGCGGCATCGAGAAGCCGCGTGTCGGACACGCGGTTGCGGCGGCCGGCGGTCGCGTTCTGGCTCAGCTCCTCGGCGAAATAGGACATTACCTCGGGCGTGGTGCGCGCGCGCAGGCGGGCGAAATCCTCGGCGGAGAACGCATGCTGCACCTCCATCAGCAGCCGCTCGAAATCGGCGCGATCGGCATCGGTGATCGCAATGTCCTGCTCCGCCACCGGCTGCGGCGAGACATAAGCGGGGGCGCTGCCTTGCGGCGCGAGCGCGCTCGGCCGGTTAGACGCACCATTCTGCTGGCCGGCGAAGTTGTTGCCCGTGAACGGGTGCACGTTGCTTCCCGCCCCGGCTGCGGCATGGGCCTGCGTGTGCGCCGGCGCGCCGTTCGAGCGACGACGCAGGAAGCTGAACAGGAAATAGGCGAGACCGCCGATCAGCACGATCTGCAGCAGCGCCATGATCGCACCCGCGCCGCCCAGCGCGCCCAGTCCGCCGCCGAGCAGTGCGCCGATCAGACCACCGGCAAGGAGGCCGCCGAGCAGCCCGCGGCCCATGCCGCCGCGGCGCGCGGTGCCGGCCGCCGCCGCCGTGCCGGCGGTCGCCTGCGTTCCGGCGGCTGGGCGATCGGTCATCGAGCGCTGCACGGGCGCGGTCTGGCGCGGCGCGACGTTGGTGGTAGCGGGCGCGCGGTAGGTGCGCGCGCCGCGGCTGCCGAAGCTGCCGCCGCGCCGCGCATCGGCCTCGATCGGCGCGGTCAGCATCACAGCTGCCGCAAGCCCGAGGGTGACGGCGCCGACGGTGCCCTTCTTTAAGCGGATCATGGTCTCTCCTTGAATTGGCGGTGCGAGGGTGCGCGACACATCGAAGAGGGCATGTCACCCGCGGCAATCATGGCGCACTCCATCAGGGGGCCGGCCGGGTAAGATCGATGGAAAGCCAGGCCCGATATGATCGCGGTCCGACATCACACCCGTTGGAGGGGGTGTCAGAGGGGCCCGGCCCGCGCGATCAATCTGGGGCATCGGGCGCGGCGGATCAAGAGGCTCGCGCACGGGCTGGCGGCGCGGGCGCGGCAGGCGCAGCGAGCGTGCGCGCCCCCCTTCCGCCGTTCCCTGCCCGCTTTGCTTTGAACCGAGGCGCTGCCGTCCCCATGTTGGCCGGCATGAATGCTCCCCTTCTGCCCCCACCCGATGACGATCTGACCCGGCTCGGCCTGGTGGAAGATGGCGACCTCGTGCTGGACGAAGCCGCGCTGGCGCTGGCGCAGCTCGATCATCAGGCGGTTGATCTGACGCCCTATCACGACCTGTTGTCCGACATTGCCGAGCAACTGGAAGTCACCGGCATGGCGGCCGAGCGCGCCGCCGATCAGGCAAGCGCGCTTGCCGCGGTGATCGCCGACCAGTTCGGCTTTCTGGGCGACGACCTGACCTATGACGATCCCGACAATGCCGATCTGATCCGCGTGATCGACCGGCGGCGCGGGCTGCCGGTCAGTCTCGCCATCCTGTATGTCGCGGCCGCGCGGCGGATCGGCTGGCAGGCGCAGGTGCTTGATGTGCCGGGGCATGTGCTGGTGCTGATCGGGATGGACGAGGCGCCGGTGATCGTGGACCCGTTTGCGGGCGGCGCGCGGGTCGGCGCGGAGCGGCTCGCGGCGCTGTTGCAGACCCATGCCCCGACGCACGAACCGGTGACGCAGGTGGCCGCCATGCCCAATCGCGCGGTGCTGATCCGGCTGTTGCAGAACCAGGCGACCCGCGCCGAACAGGCCGGACACGGCCGCCGCGCGCTGACGCTGTTCACCCGCATGACCGCCGTTGCGCCCGAATACGCCCATGCGTGGTGGCAGCGCGCGCGGCTGTTGCTCGTCGATGGCGACGTGGCGGGCGCGCGCAGCAGCCTGGGCACGATCCTGGAGGTGACGCGCGATCCCGAACTGCGCGCGCAGGTATCCGACCTGCTGGAGAAACTCGCCGCCTCGTCCTGAACCTGCGGCGGCGACCTTCCGGCGCGGCCCTAAGGGGCGGCTGCGCGCGCCGGCAGCGCGGACCAGGGCAGCACCGCCCATTCCGGATTGTCGCACACGCGCGCGACCCGGGCGAAGGAGGCGCCGAGCCACAGACCGTCGGGTGTCAGCCGCCACGCGGGAAAGCTCCACACGCCCGGATCGGCATAATCGCAGTCGGGCGCATCGTCTGCCGCGTCGCGTGCGCGTTGCGGCTTCATCTGCGCGGGATGATAGCGTTGCAGCAGGCGAACCACCGCGGGGCCGAAGGTGTCGCTGCGATAGCGGTACCAGCCGTCGCTGTCGGGCGGCGGCGGGGTGGTGGTGCCGACCGGCAGGACCGCATCGAGCGTCAGCTCGCGGCCGGTGCGCGCGTCGAAGCTGTGGCCTTCGGTCATGAAATCGGGATGCGCCGCGCCGGCGCACGACCAATCGGCATGCCAGGCATAGCTGACATAGTCGCGCCCGAGCCACGGCTTGCCCGCCACAGCGCCCTCGACGCCCGGCTTGCCGTCGCCGCCGGTACAGCCGAGCGTCGCGCGCACGTTGCGCCATTGCTGTTGATCGAGCGCGGCGTTGATCGTGCGCACGACGCCCGGCGCATAGCCGCCGCCCAGCCGGAACAATCGCACCCCGCTCAGCCGCTCGCGCAGCCAGCGGATCGGCCGGCCGTCGACCACGGCATCGCCATCCGGCGCCAGCGTCAGCCCGGCGAGTTGCAGCTTTTCGTGCAACGACAGGTCGGCGGGCGCGGCCGCGGGCACGTCGCGCGCCTGGGTGACGGGCGACAGGCTGACGGCGAAGCGCTGGTGCGCGGCGGTGGTGAGCGTGCCGACGAGGCGCGGACCGACGCGGCGCAGCACCAAGTGATCGTCGGTCGGCATCGCATCAAGCGTGATCGTGTCGCCGCGCCGCTTACCCTGCAGCCGGATGTCGAGCCGGTGCGCGGCGTAGAAATAGCTGCCCCATATGTCGCGCGTGCCGCTCGCATTTGGCGCGGCGTCCTCGCTTTCCAGCGTCAGCACGATCGGGTTCGCGCCGACCGTGCCGGTGTAGCTGCGCGGCGCATCTCGCCGGGGTGTCTGCGCCATTGCCGGCGCGGCGACGACCAGCGCCGCCATCATCCATCCACTCCGCATCGCGCCGCTCCTTGCTATCTGCGTCGCCTGTTCGGGCGCGCGCGATGCGCGGTCAAGCGGCAGGTGGGCGGTTAGCCTGCCGCGGCTTCGCGAAGCGCCTCGACGCGCAGGCGGGGGAATACGTCTTCGAGCGGCAGGCTGTCGGGCAGCACATAGACATAGCCGCCTTTCTTGCCGAAGCGCGGTTGCAGCAGCTTGGCGTAAAAGGCGCGCGGCACGTTGATGCAGCCAAAGGTGATCCGATTGTCGTCAGGCGTTGGCGACAGCATCCGTTCGCGCCGCCGCTCCTTGCGCGGGCTGTCGGTGGGGATGGTGTGGATCGCGACGGAGGTGGCGTAATCAACCCACAGGACGCGTTGCCGCCCGACCGCGAGGCCGAACTTCGCCAGATAGCGACCGGCGGGCGTGGTCTTCTCGGCAGGGCCGATCTCCGACAGTTTCTTGGCGCCGATGCCGGCGCTCGCGGTATCGCCCGGCGCGATGCCGATCAGTACGGGCACCGTGTCGAGCAGGGTACCGGTGGCATCGTAGAGCGAGAGCGCGGCGCCTTTCTTGTCGATCACGGCGAAGGGCAAGCGGTGGTGATCGCCCGACGAGCGCACCCAGCGCGCGACGCGCTGCGCCTCGTCGCTCTGAACGAGGGCCGGCGTTGCGGGCGCGGCGGGTGCGGCGTCCTTGGCCACGGCGGGCAGCGCCGGCAGGAGCAGCGACCCCGGCAGGATCAGCGACAGCGCGGCGAGCGACCGCAAGACAACATGCATTTCAATTCACCACCAAAAGCCGCCCGCCCCATCGGGACGAGCGGCCCTATGTCATTCGTCAGGAACGCGGGGCGCGCGTCAGTTGCGGGGCCGCTTGCCGCGCGATTCCTGCGCCTGCATGCGCTGCTCCATGCCGTCGACGCGGCCGTTCAGCTGATCGAGCCGCTGGCCGTTGCCTTGCAGCTGCGCCGACGCGGCCTGCGCCTCGGCGAGCGCGGTCTTGGCGGTGGTGTCGGTTTCCTGGAGGCGGGCCTCGAGCGTGTCGACGCGCTGGCTGACGGGGGCGATCTGTTCGCGGACATAGGATTTGGTGGCGCAGCCGCTGACGGCGACGCCCAGCACAAGAACAACCGGTGCGAGTTTGGACGCGGACAGATACATCAATGATTCTTTCAACTGTTAATCAGCAGGAGAAAAGAAGCTGAGACTTGGCCAGTCAACAATCCACTTTCTGTTCACCTGTGCCGTTCCCGCGACGGAACGATAAATCACTTCATTCATCTATTATTAATGCAAGGCTTTACTTGGCGAAAGGATCCAGCGGTATGGTGCGGTCCTCCGTGCCGGCGACACAGCGGCGCAGTTCGGCCACCGCAGCGCCGCTGCCGGCCAGATCGACCTCGGCAACGGTGACTTTGCCGCGTGTGACGGCCAGGGTGCGCGCGGCGGCGAAGCGGGCAGGGAAAGCGCGATCGAATGCGGCGACGAAGCCGCGTTTGCCATCCGCGCGGATGCCGACCGCCGGATGATCGGCATAGCCGGCGCGCGTCAGCCGATAGGTGAGCGATAATCTGTCGCGCGGCGCGATCGACCAATTGGCGTTGAGCAAGGTGAGCTGGCTGGTGCCGTCCGCGTTCAGCCCCAGCAGCAGCTGTGTGCCGCCATTCATGGCAAAGGTGCGGGTGATGAAGCAGCCCTGCCCGTCACGGCTGGCTGCGACCGTCCAGCCGGCGACCGAGCGACCGGCGTACTCCGCCGCATGCGCCGGCGCGCTTGCCCCGCCGCTGGCCGCCACGACCAGCATGGCGGCCAGCGCGGCGTGCGATGCACGGATGTTCGGCTTGATCGTCATGCGCGGCATATCTCCTTGCGTCGCCCGCAGCGTTTCCGCTGCGCGGATGAACAGGGGCTGGACCGATCGTGCATCCGGTGAGTTTGATCGGGCGATGCGCATCCGTTCTTTCGCCCCCTCCCCTTCCCGAAAAGCGCGCACGGCGCGGCGTTGGCTGCTCGCGCTGCCGTTTGCCGCCGCGCTGGCGAGTTGCGGCTCGGGCGGCACGCCCGACCCCGACACGGCGATCGCACCCGAAGATCGCGCGCTGGGCGCACAGCAGCATGCTGCGCTCTTGCAGGATTTCGGCGGCGAATATGGCGGCCCGGCCGAAAGCTATGTGCAGGGTGTGGGCGAAAGGATCGCCGCCGCCGCCGGGCTGGAGGGGCAATGCACCTTCACCCTGGTCAACACGCCGGTGGTGAACGCCTTTGCCGTGCCGGGCTGCTATATCTACGTCACGCGCGGGCTGGTCGCGGTGGTGACGAGCGAGGCGGAGCTTGCCAGCGTGCTGGGGCATGAGCTGGGGCATATCGTCGGCCGGCATGCGCAGCGGCAGGAGACGAGCTCGATCTGGCGGCAGCTCGGCGTGATCGCGGTGGCGGTGACGGGATCGGAGCGGCTGACGCAGCTGGCGAACCGGGCGGCGCAATATTTCGGGCTGCGCTATTCACGCAGCCAGGAATATGCCGCGGACGACCTGAGCGTCCGCTATCTCGAGGCGGCCGGTTACGATGTCTATGCTGCGGCCGACATGCTGCAAGCGCTCGGGCGGCAGGAGCGGTTCATGCAGGCCGGCGATCGCGAGGACGCGGCGCGCAGCGTGCCCGAATGGGCGCTGAGCCATCCGCTGACCGAACGGCGCATCACGCGCGCGCGGCAGGAGGCGGCGGATACCGGGCTGGCCGAGGATGCGTTGCCCGAGCATGAGGCGCGCTATTTCGCCGCGGTGGACGGCCTGTTGTTCGGCGACGATCCCGAGCAGGGCTTCGTGATCGGACGCCGCTTCGCGCATCCCGCCGTGCGCATCTCGTTCGAGGCGCCGCCGGGCTTCTCGCTGAGCAACAGCCCGCGTGCCGTGCGGCTGACGGGACCGGACGGGATATCGGGCGAGTTCGGTGGCAACCCGCTGCCGCCCGGCGGCCTGCCGCGCTATGCCGAGGCGCTGGTGGCGCATATCGTCGGCGATGCGCCGGCCGAGATCGTCGACACCGCGCCGATGCAGGTCAACGGCCTGCCCGCGATCGTGGTGCAGGTGCGGCTGGCGGTGCGCGACCAGAGCGGCGGCAACAAGGCGGTGCCGCTCGCCATCGCGGTGTATGACGGGCTGGATGGGCAGGCGTATCACTTCATCATCGCCTCGCCCCCGGCGGACGGCAGTGCGCAAGGGATTGCGCAGCTGTTCGCCTCGTTCCGCCGCCTGTCCCCGGCAGAGGCGGCGGCGCTGCGCCCGCGCGTGATCCGCACGGTGCGCATCGGCGCGGGCGACACGGTCGCGACGTTGGCCGAGCGGACCGTCGACCCCCGCCCTGCCGCGCTCGTCTCGCTCATCAACGGGCTGGATCAGCGCAAGCTGACGCCGGGCGCGCCGGCCAAGATCGTCACCTATGCGCGCAGCTATGTCGACCCGGCGGGCACGCCGCCGGGCGCGGCCCTGTTGCCGTAAAGGTCAGGCGCGCGGCGGTTTTGCTGCGGCACTGACCCGAAAAGATAAAGGCATGACGATTGCCGCGCCAGTACGGAATGCACATCGCGTCGCCGAGTCGCAGCAGTATGTAGTTTTAGTCTAAACCGATCCGCCGCCGCGCCTCCGCGTCGCGACGTGCCCGCCGTGCTTCACGTTCTTTCTGCAGTTGCCGCGACTTGGCTAGCCTCATCAACCCGAACGACCCGCCGACAAGCAGAACAAGAACTCCTCCGAACGTAGCCATGCGACAACTTCCCCCGGAACATTATGTGGCGGAGGTTTAGCGCTCTCAGATAAAGATGTGAATGAGTGACGTAACGTAAAGCATACGTCGTTAACCACGTTTACGCACAACGTTATACTGCACGAAAGTCAAAGGCGCTGTCGCGAAAATCAACGGGCGCTTCGTTTCGGAGGGTGACTGCGCTGCGATCGCAAGGTGAGCGCCCCTTTGAAAGGGAGTTCAAAGGCAGGGGCGCTCACAACGCGGTAAATAGATCCGCTGCGGAACTAATAGTCTGTATGTTCAGCAACACAAGGACACAATTGGCCGGTCATGTTGGGGCATGGCCGCTTGTCCCTGCCGCACGTCCCGCTGCGGGACGTCGCGCGTCGGGGGAGAGCGCCGGAAGCGGGCGCGCTAGACCTCTTCCAGTGTTGCGATCTCGAACTGGTAGCGGCGCCAGCCGCGTTGGCGGGCGGCATCCGCCGCGGCGGTGCGCTTCGCCTTGGCCTCGGCAAGGCTGGTGGCATGGCCCCAGAATACCTCGGTCTTGCCGTTTTCCAGCACGGCGACGATGCGCCAGTAATGCGTGAACGGCTGGCTGGTCGGGCCGATCGTCTTCACATAGCCATCGGGCATCGTCGCCCGCAGCATCCGCTTGCGCCGTGCCATCGCCCGCGCTCTTCAGAAATGCGCCAGGTAGCCGCCGTCGACCGCCAGCACCTGCCCGGTAACATAGGAGGCGGCCGGCGAGGCGAAGAACAGGACGGCGCCGGTGATTTCAGCCGGCTTGCCCCAGCGGCCGAGCGAGGTGCGGCGGGCGAGGTGCGCGGCGATCTCCGGGTCGGCGACCATGGCGGCATTGGCGTCGGTGGCGAAAAAGCCCGGGGCGACGGCATTGGCGGTGATACCGCGCGGGCCGAGCTCGGCGGCGAGCGCGCGGGTCAGCGCCTCCAGCCCGCCCTTGCTCATGGTATAGGCCGCGTCGCCGGCGCGCGCGATCGGCCCGGCGATCGAGGTGATGTTGATGATCCGCCCGCCCGCCGGCATGCGCGGCGCGAGTACGCGTGCGAGGTCGAACGGGGCGAGGAGGTTGAGCTCCAGCAGCCGGCGCGCGGCATGGCGATCGAGCTGGTCGAGCGGGCGGCGATCGCGCCCGCCGGCATTGTTGACGAGGATGTCGATCGGCGTCTCGCGTGCGGCGAACGTCTCGGCGGCGCCGGGCTGCGTCAGGTCCGCCAGCACGATCTCGCTGGCGCCGCCGGCATCGGCGATCGCATTGGCGAGCGGCTCCAGCGGTGCGGCGTGGCGGCCGTGGAGCAGCAGGTGCGCGCCGGCGCCGGCCAGCGCGCGGGCAATCTCCTGCCCCAGCCCGCCGCTCGCACCGGTGACCAGCGCGGTCTTCCCGGCGAGGATGCCGCCTTCTGCGATGCCTGCTGCGCTCATTGGCGTGCTTTGACGAGCTTCGTGCCTGCCCTCAAGCGCGGCGTGTTGCGCGCGCGCCGCTCGCCCACAGCGCCGCCCAGATCAGCACCGGCTGCAGCAGCATGCGTGGGCCGTGATATGTCCAACCCAACCCATGGTCGGTTCGCGCCAGATCGATCAGCAGATGGTTCACGTTGGCCGGCCACACGCATAGCGCATAAGCCGCCAGCCCCCATCCCGCCCAGCGGCGCAGCGTTGGCGACCAGGGCTGCGCAAGACCCGCCGCGCCGGCCAGTTCGGCAAGCCCGGTGAGTGCGATCACTAGCGGCGCGGCGGGCACCCAGTGCGGCGTGATCGAGAGAAACGGTGCCGGCGCCGCGAGGTGCAGGACGCCCGCGGCGGCATAGAGCATGGCGAGCAGCCAGCGGGTGACGCGGCGGGCGCGACTAAGCGGAGTTGTCGGCATCGGGAGCAACGCTGCCACACAAAACGGGCCGCGACGAGAGGTGCGTCGCGGCCCGGGGGTGTGAGCCGCTCGGGGGAAGGAGCGGTTCGGGAGAGGCTACGTTCGGTCGGTTACTTGGGCTCGCCGTTCACCGTGCGCTCGCGCGAGATCACCGGCTTTTCGCCGCGCTGCTTGTAGATCGTCATCGAGTTCGACCGCACGTCGCCCTTAGGGGTAACGTTGGTCATCGAGCGCGACCGGGCGCGCTCGTCATCGTCGCGCGCCGTGGCAGTGGAGCGCTGGCGGGCGGTGTTGTTGTGGGTGTTGAACCGCGCGCTGCCGTTGGTCGCCACTGTGCCGCCGTTGGCCGCAGCGGCATCCGCCGTGCCCGACACGCCGACCGCGCCATCGCCGCTCATGCCGCCGCTGGTGGTGCCGGCGGACACGTCACCCGTGGTGGGCGACGACGTGCCAGCGCTGCCGGTGTTGACCTGCGCCGACGCGGCGCCTGCGACCAGCAGGGCCGGCGCCAGAAGAAAAAGGCTACGCATGGTGATTACTCCTGTTGATCCCGCTCGTCGATCGTGACGGTGCAGCCGCTTTCGTCGCGGGTGACGCGCACGGAGCGCGTGACGCCGTTGACGGTGGTACTGCTCGACGACGTGGCATGGGCGTTGCCCGAGCCCGACGTGCTGGACGATGCGGATACCGTGCTGTGCGAGGATGGCGTGCCGGCGTGGGCGTTCGTACCGCCGTGCGTGCTGCCGCTGGCACTGGAGCCGATGCTGCCGTCGTCATCGATCATCGTCGTTTCGACCTGGCCATCCGCGAAATGATGAACTTGCCGGCACTGCGCCTGGGTGGAGGACGCGGCGGCAACGGCAAGAAGGAGAAGGGGTGTCATGGAAAAGGAGGGCGGGCCACGACGGCCCGCCCCTTATCCTCAGTTGCGCGGCGTGCCGGCCGTGGCCGAGCTGTCGCCATAGACCTCACCGGTCGAGCCGTTGCGATCGGTCGAGCCGTAAGCGTCGATCGACGTGCCGCTGGCGGTGGCACCGCTGCCCGTTGCCGTACCGCCGGCTGCTACCGCGCCGGTTGCGCGGTTACGATCGGTGTAGGTCGAACCCGCGCCATAGGTGGAGGAAGAGCTGCCCATCTGGCGCTGATCGCGGCGCGACATGCGGTCCGTGCGCTTGTCATGCCCCTTGTGCATTGTGCCGGCCGATGCACCGCCGGCAACCGAGCCCTGCGGCGTCGACGCGGCGACGCCGCCACCTGCGGTGCTCTGCGCGCCGGCAGCGGTGGTCAGCAGGCCAGCAGCGGCAACCGTCGCGAACATGGAAGTGATACGCATATTACTCTCCGATATTTCGGCCCTCTTACGAGGAGCACGGCGGTGAAGCGCTTGGCAGCAGCAAAGGTTCAACCGGATTTACGAAAAACTTAACCACTGATCGGATGGCAAGCACTTCCTGTCGTCATGCTGCAGACGGGTAATACTTGGCTTTATTATCAGCCAAGACCATTGCGATAGGGAAACGATGCGCAGAACTCTGCGCCATTTGCGATAGCGCAGCGCCTACGGCTTGCGATTGCTGCGCATCGCGAAGCTGGAGGTGATCCGTGATACGCCCGGCAGGCGGGACAGCACGTCGCGGTGGAAGCGGGCGTAATGATCCATGTCGGTAATCTGGAGCCGCAGCAGATAGTCGCCGTCGCCGGTCAGCAGATACCATTCACGGATCTCGGCATGGCGGCGCATCGCCGCCTCGAAGCGGGTAAGATATTCCTCCGTCTGCCGTTCCAGCTCCACCTGTACCAGCGCCACCGTACCTTCGTCGGGATCGCTGCCGGCGATGATCGCGGTATAGCCGCGGATCGTGCCGCTTTTTTCCAGCAGCTTCAGCCGGCGCAGGCAGGCGGACTCGGACAGGCCCACGTCGCGCGCCAAGGCGCTGTTGGTGATGCGTGCGTTGAGCCGCAGCTGGTTCAGGATGCGGCGGTCCACCGCGTCGATCATGGCCTAATGCTCCTGCCTTCTCGCAGAAGCTGCGAAAGTGCGGTCGCGATAGCAGCTTCCGTCGCAGATTCGGCGACAAATCCGCATCGTCTTCGGCCATGGTGACGCCAGGAGACAAGCGGGCGATGACACAGACCGGTCTGGCAGAAATGCGGGGAATGGCGCGATGAGGGTCGTGGTGCTGGGCGCCGGGGTGATCGGTACTACCGCCGCGCATTATCTGCGCCGCGCGGGGCACGAGGTGGTCGTGGTCGATCGCCAGCCCGGGCCGGCGCTGGAGACGAGCTTCGCCAATGCCGGCGAGATTTCGCCGGGCTATGCCTCGCCCTGGGCGGCGCCGGGCATCCCGGTGAAGGCGATCAAGTGGCTGATGATGCACCATGCGCCGCTGATCCTGCGCCCGCAGGCGAATGCGGCGATGCTGTCGTGGCTGGCGGCGATGCTGCGCAACTGCACCGCGCAACGCTACGCGGTGAACAAGAGCCGGATGGTGGGGCTTGCCGAGTTCAGCCGCGACGAACTGGTGGCGCTGCGCCGCGATCTCGGCATCAAGTATGACGAGCGGTCGCAGGGCACGCTGCAACTCTTCCGCACGCCCAAGCAGATGGACGGCGCGGCGAAGGACATGGCGGTGCTCGCCTCCTACGACGTGCCATATGAACTGCTCGACCGCGCGGGCTGCGTCGCCGCCGAGCCGGGGCTTGCCGCATCGTCCGACCGCTTCGTCGGGGGATTGCGCCTGCCCAATGACGAGACGGGCGATTGCCACCTGTTCACCACGCGGCTGGCCGAGCGGCTTGCGGCAGACGGCGTCGCGTTCCGCTTCGATACCGCCATCGAGCGCATCGAGAGCAACGGTGCGGCGATCACGGGCGTCCACACCGACGCCGGATTGGTGCATGGCGATGCGTATCTGGTCGCGCTGGGGAGCCATTCGCCGCGGCTGCTCCGGCCGCTCGGCATTCGCCTGCCGGTCTATCCGGTGAAGGGCTATTCGATCACCGTGCCGATCGCCGATGCCGCGGCGGCGCCCGTCTCGACGCTGCTCGACGAAAGCTACAAGATCGCGATCACCCGGCTGGGCGATCGGATCCGCGTGGGCGGAATGGCGGAGATCTCGGGCTACGACAATTCGCTGCCCCGCCGGCGCGAGGCGACGCTGCTCCATTCGCTGAACGATCTGTTCCCCGGCGCGGCGCAGCCGGGCGAGACGAACTTCTGGAGCGGCCTACGCCCGATGACGCCGGACGGCCCGCCGATCATCGGCGGCACCGCGCTGCCCAATCTGTTTCTCAACACCGGGCACGGCACCTTGGGGTGGACGATGGCGTGCGGATCGGGCGCGGTGATCGCGGCGATGATGTCGGGCGAGACGCCGCCCATTCCCGTCGCGGGGCTGGGGCTCGACCGCTACGGCTGAGCGCGCTGCGACGAGGAGTTTCGTGCAGGCGACGGAGCGTGTGGCCGTTCGGTGCGTTGCTGTAGCGTAACGGGAGTATCATGTGCGCTACCATTGGGTGATAACCGCATCGGCCGCCGCCTTGCTGGCAGGCTGCAACGTCCAGACCGCATCGAGTGACAGCAACACGGTGAGTGCCGCCGAGGCGCAGAACGCGCGCTGGAGCGACACCACCAGGGATCAGCTGCGCACGGCGATCGACGGCCGCGCGGCGCACGGCCTCGACGGCAAGGACTTTGCGGTCAGCGGCGATGGCGACCAGGCGATGACTGAGGCGGCGCTCGCCTACGCCGGCGCGCTGGCGCAGGGCGCGACCGATCCGACCAAGTTGTATGAGGTCTACACGCTGAAGCGGCCCGAGGTAGACCTGAAGGCGGGTCTGCAACAGGCGCTCGCCAAGAACGACGTTGGCGGCTGGCTCAACAGCCTTGCGCCGCAGGACGACCATTACAAGCGGCTGTCGCAAGCCTATGTCGCGCTGCGCAAGGAGATGGCACAGGGCAAGGCGCAGACCCAGCCGGTGGTGCCGGATCAGGGCGAGGCGATCAAGCCGGGCAGCACCGACCTGCGCATGCCGCAGATCGCGCGTCAGCTCGTCGTGCTCGACTATCTCGATCCGAAGGCCGCGGCGGGCGATCGCTACACCCCGCAGATGGCCGGCGCGGTGAAGAAGATGCAGGCCGATTACGGCATGGAGGCCGATGGCGTGATCGGCGCGGAGGCGCTCGCCATCCTCAACCAGTCCGACGACGTGCGCGCCCGCGCGATCGCGGTGAACATGGAGCGGCTGCGCTGGCTGGATCGCAACCCCTCCCCCACGCGCATCGACGTGAATATCGCGGCGGCGCGACTCAACTACTTCCGCGATGGCAAGCTCGCCAACAGCCGCCGCGTGGTGGTGGGCGAGCCCGACCACGAGACGCCGCAGCTCGGCTCGCCGATGTTCCGCCTGGTCGCCAACCCGACCTGGACGGTGCCGCGCTCGATCCAGGAGAATGAGATCGCCGGCAAGGGCGCGGGCTATCTCAAGGCCAACAACATGGAGTGGAAGGACGGCTGGATCGTGCAGCAGCCGGGGCCGAAAAACTCGCTTGGTCTCGTCAAGTTCGACATGCAGAACGAGCACGCCATCTACCTGCACGACACGCCGGCGAAGGCCCTGTTCGGCATGACGCAGCGCGCGCGCAGCCATGGTTGCGTCCGCGTGGAGGACGCGCTCGGCTTTGCGCAGATGCTCGCCGAGCAGGAAGGCGTGATCGACGAATGGAACAAGGCGCGCGCCACCGGCGAGCAGACGTTCGTAAAGCTGCCGCGCGAGATCCCGGTGCGATTGTTGTACCAGACGGTGCTGTTCGACGATTCTGGCGCGCCGATCGTGCGCAACGACCCTTATGGCTGGAACGACCGCGTGTCGGAGGCGCTCGGCTTCAAGGGGCCGGCCTCCATGCGCGTGAAGACCGGCGCGGCGGACGTCGGGCCGTAAGAGTGAGGCGCCGCTTTGTGTTGGTAGCGGCGGAGCGGCGTTCCGTCGCGACCACATTAAGCGGCGCGCCGCACGGCTGAGCGCCAAAAAAGACCGGCGCGAGGTTTGCCAACTGATTACCCGCGCCTTCCGTTTCGATCGGTCCCCGGTAAATGCGCCGGGGATCGACAACGCTGTTAGGTTGCGCCTTTCACCAAGCGGCGCTTATCCCGCGTTTGGCGGCGCGGGCATGAAACTTCAGGTCGAACGGCGTGGTATCAGGGTAGGTTGCTCTATTCGCCCGGCATCATTCGCACGCTCTTCATAGGCGTCCGCCAAGTCGAGGTGGATCATGGCAACGGCATTATCCTCTGACGTTGCAGCGCGTTGACGCTCCTGCACCGCACGACGGCGGTAGTAGGATTGGTGGTCTTCGTTGGTCATCACGATTCTCCCACCGCGACAACGTAAATCGAAAAGCCCGGGTTGATCCCTGACCTAAGTTAACTCCCCATTTAGCTTCCCGAGAGGGCGTCATGGTTCTCGCGACATCGTCGCATGCGCCACATCCGTTACGTGTGCCGCTGGCGCAAAGGTGCCTTTGCCGGTGTGCGGATCGCGCGGGTGGAGGTAATTGGCGGTGAAGCCGCTATAATTGGCCAGTGCCTGCAGGGGTCGAATCCGGCTGAGGGCGAAATGACACCCTAAGCCTCGGCACCCTTCGGCCAGAGGTATTCGCCGGTGAGGAGGATGTGCGCCCACCCGAGCGGTGAGATATGGGCCAGCAGGTGGTCGGGC
>JAESGB010000145.1_pt1 | contig 32864 bp, 30 predicted proteins | sample 9266211 | NCBI WGS metagenome assembly JAESGB01 (sample SAMN14514844, study PRJNA621659) | algae metagenome | isolation source: Goleter apudmare HA4340-LM2 and co-occurring heterotrophs from cave wall... | place: USA: Maniniholo cave, Kauai, Hawaii | collected 2009-07-28 | reverse complement strand
GTCTTTGACAATCTTGGGAAATGATTTTATAATCACGTTAAACTAAGATATTTTAGTCCTTCGCCCAAAATCTATCATATTTTGGGCTATTTTTATCGGTTTTTTCTTAACATTCAACACTTCTGGTTTTATTTATATTTATATCTGATGTTGAATATGGAGAATTGTTACATGTTAAAATGACGAGTAAATAGAAATATATTCCCAAACCTTAAAAAACTCTTGGTTTGTAAGGATGTAAATTTGTCAACCTAAAAATAGATAATTAAATTCACTTTGACCACTGAAATAGACAATCTACAAACAACAAAATACGGTTTAGCACTGCATACAACCACACCGGAATTAGGTTTGGCAATGAGTAGTTTTGCAGGCGTAACTCGCTCTCATGTCTGGAATTTAGGGCGAGAGTTATCCAGCCATATACATCAACATTTAATTGAGTTTATCCTACCGCAAACTTGGTCAGATATATCATTTTTGGCGGTAGCAAAAGGGCCTGGTGGTTTCACGGGTACTCGCATTGGGGTTGTGCTAGCTCGTACTCTAGGGCAACAATTAGATATTCCTGTGTTTACGATTTCTACCTTAGCAGCGATCGCTTGGACAGAAATAGACAAAATTCAAAGTACAACAGCTATTGCTGTAGAAATGCCAGCCCAACGAGGTCAAATTTTTGGTGCTATTTATCAGCTTACACCTGATGGGTCTGGACTCACAGCTTTGTTGCCAGATACAGCCTTCACACCAGAAGCATGGCAAGGAACTTTAGCTAATTGGCATACTAGTTATCAATTAATTCCAGCCACATCTGGATTAGCAAGCACAGTTACAAGCATTTTGGCATTAGCTTATTTAGAATGGCAGCAAGGTAAGCATCCTACTTGGGCAGAGGCTTTGCCCTATTATGGGCAACATCCGGTAGATAGCCTATGATACTCGGATCGCGTTAAAATCATCATGTCTGGTAAATTCTTACCCTACAAAAAGTGGTAGATGATCATTTCTGGACGGGGTGGGATCTTACCCGTCCTAAGGCTGCTATTATTTTAATTTTTAAAAACTATTTTTTTCTATCTATAACGAATTATAAATATGAATCTCAACTTAACTTTTACTACCTACAAATTTTGAATAAAGAAGCAATCAAAGTACAAAAAATATTAGATTTAACACCATATTATACTCAAAACAACGGAGTTATATATTTAGGTGATAGCCAAGAGTTAATTAAATCAGTTACAGATAATAGTATTAATCTCATCCTCACTTCACCACCATTTGCGCTCACCCGCAAAAAAGAATATGGTAACGAAAGTGCCGAAAAATATATCGAGTGGTTTCTACCTTTCGCCTATGAATTTAAAAGAGTACTTGCTGATGATGGCTCATTTATTTTAGATTTAGGTGGTGCATATCTCCCAGGTAATCCTGTACGGAGTATTTACCAATATGAGCTTTTGGTGAGATTGTGCAAAGAAGTCGGCTTTTTTCTCGCGCAAGAATTTTATCACTATAATCCCGCACGACTACCAACCCCTGCTGAATGGGTAACTATTAGAAGAATTCGAGTCAAGGATTCGGTAAATGTAGTTTGGTGGTTAGCGAAAACACCCCATCCGAAAGCAGATAACAGAAAAGTATTAAAGCCTTATAGCCAAAGTATGAAACAATTACTCAAAAATGGTTATAAAGCCAAAATACGTCCTAGTGGGCATGATATTTCTGATAAATTCCAAAAAGATAACCAAGGGGCAATTCCACCCAACTTACTAGAAATTGCTAATACTGAGTCTAATAGTGCTTACCTACGTCGTTGCAAAGCAGCAGGAATTAAACCCCATCCAGCACGGTTTCCCCAAGGGTTTGCTGAGTTTTTTATTAGATTTTTGACCGATGAAGGTGATATTGTGTTAGATCCGTTTGCTGGTTCTAACACAACCGGATTTGTTGCTGAGAATTGGCAACGCCAATGGGTTGCTTTTGAAATGAACGAAGAATATGTTAAGGGAAGTCTCTATCGATTTAGTGAATAATCAATATTTTCGCGTTGGACTTTATATCTGAGAACTTTGACTTCCAGAAGCGGATTTATATTTCACCATTCACTTGCATTTTATGCACTTCATCCGCTAGCTCTTGACGACTTTGATCATCTAGCTTGTCAATTGCCAACATACCCATGAGAATAACTTCTTTCAAGGTTAAACGTGTCGAATGCGCCTGTTTTTGCACAATCTCCTTAATAATTGGACTGACACCGATCGCTGTACTAGCTCTAGCCACAAAATAAGAGGGGAAAGATGAATGACTTCGCCTAAATCTTAGCACTTCCCACCTGTTTCTTCTATATAACTCTAGTACTGAATTAAAACTGCTTAGACATAATTTTGGTATGTTTAAGTATAAATACTAAAATTTGCATCATAAGTGAAGTCGTTACAGGCTGGGGAACCTTAGTCGAACAGGCCTGTACAAATACAAACGACAAACGGATACCCCAGCTAGTTAACTTTATTCGCACTAACCTGCTGACGAATTACTTTTGTACTTCGCTTTTTTCAACAGCTTCTGTGGGTGATTCTATGAGAGTGCGCTTAGAGAATCCCCAGGCTAAGATTAAGCCGATCGCAGTAATCATTACCCATTCTGGGGGAACGAAACTATCGTTTACGACTCTCAACAAGAGGCGAAAACCCACCAACGCTACGGTAATATAGCCTGCGTCTTCGAGATTTTCAAATTCATCCAACCACCGAATAAACAATCCTGCCATAAATCGCAGGGTTACAATCCCGATAGTTGTACCTGTGAGTATTAACCAAGTTTCTTGAGAAACAGCGATCGCTGTAGTGACACTATCCAAAGAAAATGCTAAGTCTGTAAAAGCAATAATCGGAATGACTTGCCACAAAGAGGTAAAACGAGGGCCGTGACGGTGATGTTCTTCGTCTTCTTCTCCGGTGAAGTGCTGGAATACTAGCCATAGTAGGTAAGCTGCACCCAGTAACTCAAATTGCCAGAAATTTTGCACCCAGGTAGCCGTCAGCAGTAAGGTGACTCGCAACACATACGCCACGACTAAACCCAAGTTTAGAGCTTGTTGCTCAAGTTTTTTGTCTTCCAATCCTTGGGCGATAGCTGCGAGGGCGATCGCATTGTCAGCAGATAGCACCGCCTCTAAAAACACCAGGATAAGCAGGACGATAGAAGCTTCAACGCTAAAGTGAAAATGAAGATAATCGAAAATTTGGTCTAGCATTCCAGGTATCTCAAGCAGGGAAAATTAAAAATTAACAGCAAGAGCTAATTTCATCATAAAAAGTGCAATAAATTGCTACCTTTATTCAGCTTAACGTGGCTGTAACGCATTGAGAAGAATAGTTTGATCTATGCAATGTCAGCGTTGTCAGGGTATGTTGGGTGTTAGGCAATACACTAAAAGTTTTAAGATTTTGCGGAATTTATGGTATAAACTTCTCGAATACCAGAGCAATTTCCTCCACCCAAATTACTGCTGTCATTGCCCTCGCTGTCGAATCACAAGCAGTAGCTGAGAAATTAAAACCATAATTGGTAACTCAATCAAGGGGCCAATGACTAAGGCAAGAGCTATTAAAGCTCCTCAACCTACGAATCAAGGCTTTTTTCGATTTGGCGAAGGTATTGTATACTTTGGAGCTAATTACATCTTCAGTCCTGATTCAGCTTGTGGCAGTGCCGATTCTGGTGCTTGTTAACAGGAATGAAGCAAGAGATTTAAAATATTGATTGAAGAAACTATTTAAACACCCTTCTGGTTAAACCAAGCGTCTAAATCAGCCATTCCCTGAAAATCGAGTAACGCTTCACCAAGATTTTCTAGCTCCTCTAAAGAGAGAATTTCAACACGTTGGCGCACATCCTGGGATAATTCTCCCACCCGTCGAGTTAGTAGACGCAGAACAAGTTGACGCTCTCTTTGTTCTCCTCTTTGTTCTCCCCTTTGTTCTCCTTCAGCTAGGATTTCCTGATAAATTACTGACTCGCGCATCATACCCTCCCGAAATAATTGTCTAACTAAATCTTTTTTATATTTTAGTCCCGCTAATATTTGGGTGTAAGCAGAAATTTCTGTTTTTTTGGCTTGGGAACTTTGATTAACTTTTTCCACCACTTGTTGTAGTAGAATGTGCGGTTGTTTTGTTGCTGCTAGTGGTGCTAATGGTAACAAGGCTTCGTCATTCAGAAATATTCCTGGGTTTTCTTCCCACATCCGTATCACGCGATATTCGTGACGAGTATTTTCAATGTTGAAGGAAGTTTCAATTACTGTTTCTGGTGTTGGGGGCAGCAATAGAACTACAACTTGGCTGATTGGTAGACGATATAAACGATACAACCGCACCCAATAATCTAGCATTCGTAAAGGTAATGGTGGCGTTGATTCGAGTTTAGTTTGAAACTCCAGGTGTAAAATTCTTTCTTGTAACTGTAAAAACGTGACGTAATCAGCCCGGATTGGTTCAATACTCAGTTCGGTTTTCAGAACTTTGACATTTGTTTGTGGCGTACCTAAAACCCAATTGGCAAAGTTGGCGGGATATTTTTCCGATAGCAGTTTGCAGAGATTATCAAATGACATTTGAGGATAGGCAAAAACTCAACCCAACCTCACCATTATCATGGTTTTTGACCAGAGAATAAATGCGATCGCCATATACCTGGCAAATGTCTCTGTTGACAAAGAAAATTCAACAATATGCGTCAAAACGGCGCTAATTTAGCCGTAACCACAAATAATTGCCTTTTACCCAGCACACCATATCCGTTGCCAATGAGAATACTTTTACCTAGTATGCTGTAGGTATCCCCCATTTCTTATCAAAACTCACAATTCTTCTGAGCTGTTACCAACATGTCTCAACCAACTATAGAATCAATCCTACAAGAGAATCGTCTATTTCATCCCTCTGCTGAATTCTCCCAAAACGCTTATATCAGAAATCTCGCAGATTACCAGGAACTCTACGATAAGGCGAAAGCTGATCCGCAACAATTCTGGGGAGAATTGGCGGAAATTGAGTTGCACTGGTTCAAAAAATGGGACAAGGTGTTAGACTGGCAACCGCCTTTTGCTAAGTGGTTTGTTGGGGGTAAGATTAATATTTCCTACAACTGTCTTGACAGACACCTGACTACTTGGCGCAAAAATAAGGCGGCGCTGATTTGGGAAGGAGAACCAGGGGATTCCCGTGTCCTCACCTATGCTCAACTGCACCGCGAAGTTTGTCAGTTTGCGAACGTGCTCAAACAATTGGGGATACGAAAAGGCGATCGCGTTGGTATCTATATGCCGATGATACCGGAAGCGGCGATCGCTATGTTAGCCTGTGCCCGCATTGGCGCACCTCATAGTGTAGTATTCGGTGGTTTCAGTGCCGAAGCTTTACGCGATCGCCTCATCGATGCAGAAGCCAGGTTAGTGATCACTGCTGATGGTGGTTGGCGCAAAGATGCGATCGTTCCTCTCAAAGAACAAGTAGACAAAGCTTTAGCTGATGGTGCTGTCCCCAAAGTCAAAGATGTGCTGGTGGTAAAGCGCACTGGGCAACAAACTCACATGGAGCCAGGTAGAGATTACTGGTGGCATGAGTTACAAAAAACTGTGTCAGCCATTTGTCCTGCGGAACCAATGGACAGCGAAGATATGCTGTTTATCCTCTATACTTCCGGCAGTACTGGCAAACCCAAGGGTGTTGTTCATACAACGGCTGGTTATAACTTATACACCCACCAAACCACCAAATGGATTTTCGACCTGCAAGATACTGATATCTACTGGTGTACTGCTGATGTTGGCTGGATTACAGGCCATAGCTACATTGTCTATGGGCCTCTTTCCAATGGTGCCACAACGCTGATGTACGAAGGTGCGCCCCGTGCTGCTAATCCTGGGTGTTTCTGGGATGTGATTGAGAAATACGGTGTCACCATTTTTTATACCGCACCTACCGCTATTCGGGCATTTATTAAAATGGGTGAACAGCATCCCAATGCCCGTAACCTGTCTTCCCTGCGGTTATTAGGCACCGTCGGCGAACCCATTAACCCCGAAGCTTGGATGTGGTATCACAAAGTAATTGGTGGGGAACGCTGCCCAATTGTTGATACCTGGTGGCAAACAGAAACAGGTGGGATTATGATTACACCTCTACCAGGGGCGATCGCTACTAAACCCGGTTCCGCAACTCGTCCTTTCCCTGGCATTATTGCAGATATTGTAGATTTGCAAGGCAACTCTCTACCCGATAACGAAGGTGGTTACTTGGCAGTGCGTCATCCTTGGCCTGGGATGATGCGGACAGTTTACGGCGATCCCGAACGTTTCCGCCGTACCTACTGGGAACATATTCCCCCCCAAAATGGCAAATACACTTACTTTGCCGGTGATGGTGCTAGACGGGATGAAGACGGTTACTTCTGGGTTATGGGACGCGTTGACGACGTGCTAAATGTATCAGGACATCGCCTGGGGACAATGGAAGTAGAATCAGCATTGGTCTCCCATCCAGCCGTTGCCGAAGCGGCTGTAGTCGGTAAACCTGATGAACTTAAGGGTGAGGAAGTAGTCGCTTTTGTGACTTTAGAAGGTACATATCAAGGCAGTGAGGATCTGAGTAAAGAACTCAAGCAACACGTCGTCAGAGAAATTGGTGCGATCGCCCGTCCTGGGGAAATCCGATTTACAGACGCTTTGCCCAAAACGCGATCGGGTAAGATTATGCGGCGCTTACTGCGGAACCTAGCCGCAGGGCAAGAAGTATCAGGGGATACTTCAACTTTAGAAGATCGCAGTGTCTTAGATAAATTGCGCGAAGGTACGTAAATTTTAGAGACGTAGCAGTGCTACGTCTCTACTGCTTAACGCACCACAGATTTATCTATTATGGGATCAGGACATTATTGAGGCATTGAGAGCGATGAAGTTGAAGAGTCAAATAAAGTCAGTATTTGTTCAACCTCTTAGCTGCATAACATTGAGTATCATCACCACAATTTCGATTGCACCATTGGCGTTAGCAATTGCTAGCAAAACCTCACCCATCCAATTCACCACAGAAAAACAACAGCCACAAAAACTGGCACAATTTTCAGACACAGAGCAAACAGAGCGATCGCAACTCTTACAACAAGCAAATTCTCTATATAATCAAGGCGATTTAAAAGCTGCGGAGGAGAGTTTCCGCAAATTTATTCAAAAGTTCCCAGAAGACGCCTTTGGACACTTTCAATTAGGCAATATACTCTTTTCTCAAAAAAAATCGGAACCAGCCGTCAGCGCTTACCGAGAAGCTATTCGTATCAGAGCACAATATGCTCTGGCTTATAATGCTATTGGGATAGTTTATGCTAGCGACAGTCGCTGGGAAGACGCCATAGTTGAATATCAAAAAGCTCTAGAAATTAATCCTAATTATGGGGAAGCATTAACCAATTTGGCACTAGTACTCTGGCAAACAAATAAACGCGATAATGCAGTTTCCTCTTTAGAAAAAGCTTTAGCTATCTTCAAATCACAAAATAGAAACGAAAAGGTTAACCAAGTGGAAAAAATTCTACAACAGATCAAAAATTCCGATGAGCCTAATGTTTCATAAAAATCAAATAATTTGGTTAACTCAAAGCTAAATAACCTTCGTATTCTTTTCTGACATCGGTTAGCTGCTTTTTTGAAATGAATTCTACAAACATTTCCCTGGTTTTACTACACAAAGCCAGGGAAATGTTATTTTGTTTAGCTAATTAAACACACAAAATGAGTCGTCAAATTTACCTTAGTTAACAGCATTTTGCAACTCAGCTGTCCGGACTGCAAGCTGCTGTGTCTGATTACCCCGTTGCACCTTTACTTGCAACACCTGACCAAGGCGACTATTTTCCACAGCGTTTTGTAACTGTTCAGCAGTGGTGAGTGCTTGTCCATCGACTTGCACAATCACATCTCCCCGTCGGATACCAGCAGATGCAGCTGGGGAATTGGGTACAACGCGTACTACCAAAACACCATTAACTTCTGGTATTTGGATAGGAGAGTTGGGGTCAGTATTATTTTGTTTGGCTAACTGGGGTGTCAAACTGAGCATCTGCACTCCTAAGTAAGGGTGACTAACTTTACCAGTACGTTGCAATTGTGCAGCGATCGCTTTGGCTTTATCAATGGGAATAGCAAATCCAATCCCCATCGCATCAGCACGAATCGCTGTATTAATCCCAATTACTTCACCCTGAGCATTAAGTAAAGGGCCACCAGAGTTACCAGGGTTGATCGCTGCGTCAGTTTGAATAAACTCTAGGCGTTTGTCAGTAATCCCAACTTGAGCACTAGAACGCTTGAGAGTGCTGACAATACCCAAGGTAACGGTATTATCAAACCCTAAAGGATTACCAACTGCGATCGCCCAGTCTCCTACCTGCACATTACCGGAAGTACCCAAGGGTGCAATTGGCAAATCGCTACCAGCATTAATCTTGACTACTGCCAAATCTGTGACTTCATCAATGCCTTGCACTTTGCCTTCAAAGGTGCGACCATCTTTGAGTCTAACTGTCACCTTATCAGCTTGATCGACTACGTGGGCATTAGTCAGAACCAACCCACTCTTGTCAATAATGAAACCAGAACCAAGACCGCGTAGTTGCTCAGTAGGTGACTGTCTGGGAAAACCATCACCAAAAAACTGCCGGAAAAAGGGATCTTCAAAAAATGGATCGTTACGACGCGTAATAGTACGCTCTGTATCAATCCTCACAACTGCTGAACCTACACGATTTACAGATGCTGTTACAAAGCTACTGCTACCTATTGCAGCAGAGGCTGGTGATTGTCGTTGAGCAATTAATTCTGGTTGGTCAACACTTGCAGAATTTGGTGCTGGTTCTGCTTGGGAAGGTAGTACCCGCAGAGTGCTAACAGTGAGCAGAACTCCTACAAATATGGCTAAAACATGAGAACCTAATCGACGTAGAGAACGCGGTAGCTGGGAAAATTTCATACTCACAACCTAAATTTATCAGCCTGATTGTTGCTTAGTCGTGACGAATCTATTTAACCTTATTACTAAACCACGGATTAAAATCCGTCTATATCGGCTTGTTTACACTGTTTTTGGTTTCCTCTACTTTCCCCAAGGTTTGATTTGGGTATTGCACGAGTTACCTATAATCAAATTAATTGAATGTTCATCCCAAAGGCTATTATGGACATTTACCCCTGAGAGGTTCGGGTTTTACCCATTACTTGGTTTAGTTGTTATTATTCATTACCCATGTTCCACTCTCCTCTAGACTAGGATCTTAGTAATAGCAGAACTTTAACAACCCATGAATGGCTCAAACCAATCATCTCAAGAATCTTTGCCAACATCCCAATCAACAGAGCACTCTCACAATCACGAACACCTAGACCATACTCATAAACAGGTCGATTCGACTCATCCCCATGTTCATAGTGAAGAGTCGTTACGGAAAATTGTGAATCGGCTCTCACGCATAGAAGGACACATTCGTGGTATCAAGACGATGGTACAACAAAGTAGCCCTTGTCCCGATGTTTTATTACAAATTGCCGCAGTGCGGGGTGCGTTAGATCGGGTAGCACGAATAGTTTTAGATGAACATTTAACTGAGTGTATTGCCAGAGCGTCAAAAGAAGGCAATATTGAAGTTGAAATTGAGCAACTGAAAGCAGCTCTAGATCGGTTTTTACCTTAACATTTTCATATTTTTTCTACCCTGTCTGCGGTTCATAAGTAATTGACTTAATCACAAAAGGCGTAGAGCAAGTGGTGTCGATTTGCAGAAAGTTTTTGTGACACACAGATAAGAGGTAATAGAGGAATTAATTTTCGATAATGTTTGTCCACCTTATAAGGGCTAATAACTAACGTTAAATCTTGATAAATAACAAGAGTATGTATGAGCAATAAAAACTATCAATTTCACTATTGTTTAATAGTGAATAAAAATCGACCGCTCATCCTTTTTTTACATGGCTTCATGGGTAACATTCATGAATTTGATGAAGCCATAAAATTACTTTCTCATGAATTTTCTTACCTAATAATCGACCTTCCTGGACATGGAAAAACTCAAGTTTTAGGTGGTGATGAATACTATACAATGTCAAACACTGCTCATGCTGTAATCAACTTATTAGATGAGTTAAGTATCGCTAATTGCTTTTTAATTGGTTATTCGATGGGTGGGAGATTAGCTTTATACCTCACCCTACATTTTCCAGAACGCTTTTCTAAAGTTGTCCTGGAGTCAGCTTCTCCAGGTTTATCAACAGAAGTAGAACGATTAGAACGCATTAAACAGGATGCTCAAATAGCGAGAAAGTTAAAGAGAATTATTAATAAAATTGATTTTGCTGCTTTTCTTTCCAATTGGTATAACCAAAGGATTTTTGGTGCGATTAAAAATTATTCAAAATACGATCGCATGATAGAAAGTCGGTTACAAAACCATCCACTCGAATTAGGTAAATCACTATGCTTGATGGGTACTGGTTCTCAACATCCTTTATGGGAAAAACTTAAAGAAAATACCCAACCAGTACTTTTACTAGCTGGTGAATATGACCAAAAATTTATAGATATCAATATAGCAATTTTACAAAGATGTAAATTAGCCCAGTTAAAAATCATTGAAAAAGCTGGACATAACATCCACTTGGAAAATACACAGGAATTTGTACAAAAAGTCAGATATTTTTTTAATACGTAGGGGCGTAGGCGGAGCCTTCCCGTAGGTTACGGTTGTTCGCCTTTCTCCATTTGTTAGCTAATTATTTCTTTTGGGGAGAGGTTGATAAAGGTCTAGGAATCGGGGTTGTAGTGACATTTGTTGATGGTGGATTAGCTGCTTTTAATTCCTCTTGTAAGACTTTTTGATAAATCTTCGGCAAAGAACTACTAACAGAATTAGTTTCTATCCCATATCCCAGACTTGTCCAAGTTGGAGACAGCCGCCGCAACACATCATTTAACTTACCCTGACGCAGCTTTTGAGCAATATCAGTTCCCCCCCAAACTTGGGAATCACTCAACCAACGGTAAACTACCCTATCTTGATACTCAGCTTCAAAACTATAAGAAGCCCAAAACATGATTTGCATAGGGTTGGGATGATAGCGTGGGGCAATTTGATACCAAGTAGTATTGATAATTTGATATCTACCAGCAGCTGTGGAACAATTACCTGTATTGGGGCCAGTCACAATAGTGACGCATATCTCTGGATGACGACTGAGGTCACTGATTTGTTGACCACCATACAGCAGTGAATAGGGACGGCTACCACTGGCTTCACTGGCTGAGATAGTACGCATTAAAGCACGAATGTAAGGATCGCCACCTTGCATCACTAAGGGTGGCTGTTGACGTCCAAAAATAGGATCAGAAGGCGATCGCAAGCTTCCATGAATATACCACTGCAACAAGCAGACAAAGCCTAGAAGCGCGGCTAGGGGAGCAATTAGTTTGTCAACGCCTTTGAATTCTAAGCCTTTCAGAGTCCCACTCCTTCAATACTCGCTACTTATAGGTAACAACAATCATCGACGGATTAATTCCGGTAAAGTTCACGCTTGATCAAGTTAGGACTTACGCAAGTGTCATATTTTTTTCGTGTAGGTTGTCCAGGGGAGCTACTTCCCTCCGGGGAAGCAAGCTACGCGAAGCGGCGACCTCAGGAGAGGAAAGTGGCTTTCAAAAACGGAGCCGGAGACGCTCCGCTTTTGACTCTTCTACCAGCTTATGAAGCAGTGTTTTGAGATTTCGCCTCCAAGTTTTCCAAGCGACTTTTCAATTCCTGGTTCTGTTGCTTGAGTTGGTCGAGTTCCTCACGCAACTGAAGCAGAGCACTTTCTGAACCAATATTTTTTTGCAACTGGGCGATTTCTTCATCAGCATAGCGACGCACACGTCCATCTGCTGTTTGATCAGCAAGCGATCGCAAAATCCCAATCGCTTTGGGTGTCTCCATTTGACCTAATGCTGTCAACACTGCTACTTGGGTTAAAAAGAAAGTCTCTTTCGCCAATTCTCCTAGTCTGGCTAAAATCCGTTCCAAATTTGTTGGGCTTTGACCAACAGAAATTTTACCCAATGCACGAATTGCTGCTAGACGCAAGGGTTGTGGTACACCAAGTTTGGTGTATTCTAATACTAGATTTAGAGATGCTTCAGAGGTTTTGAGTTCAGCTAAACCAGCGATCGCCCCACTCCGGACTACCTCATTCCACCCGGCTTTGTCTTCTAAAACAGATTTCAGCAGCTTGATCACCTTTTCTTCCTTGGGTTTTTCTTCTAGGTTAGTAGCGGCAATTGTCCCCAAGGCACGAGCTGCGGCGGCTTCTACATAATAACTGCGATCGCCATCTTGTACTAACGCTTTCACCGCTTTATAACTTTCAGAGGTTTTGGTTTTAGCCAGTGCATCCACCACAGCCCGCCGCACCAAAGCATTTTGGTCTTGCAATCCCGGTAGTAACGCATCAAAAGCTTGGTCTAATTTGATTTCTGCCAATTGCTTCGCTACTTCCACCCGCACACCCCAAAAAGCATCATGGAGAAGTGCAGCAGCTAATGCTTTGGTTGCTTCCAAACCACCTTTTTTTGCTAAAGCTGCTGCTGCATAGATGCGAGAAATGGGATCAGGGTCAAATTCCAACTGTGCTTTGAGTTCTGGTAGTGGGTACTCTAAAGCCACAGTTTTGAGGAAGTTATTCCCCACATCAAAACTCACAAATTGAGGCTTTTCTGTGAGAGGGAAATAAAAGCTTTGTTCCTGTTCATGTACCCGCACCGTGAAAGTCGTGAGTTTCGCAGGTGCTTGTGGTTGGCTATAGCCAAACCCAATGGGAATTTTCAGGTCAAACAAATCGTTATGAGAATTATTACCTGCCTTAGCTTGGGTTTGAGTGACTGTGACCTTGGCTAAATTAGCATCCCCATCCCAAGAGTAAGCCACTTTAAAATCAGGATGACCGCCTCTGTATACATACTGGTCAAACAAAAATGCCAGATTACGCCCAGTCGCTTTTTCAATCGCCCTGAGTAGGTCTATTGTTTCCACAGTTTTGTGGGCATGATCCCGCACAAAGGTTTGGATGGCTGGCCAAAACAATTCATCTCCCAATTCCGCCCGCATCATGTGATAAACACAAGATCCTTTTTCGTAAATGTGGCGATCGTAAAGTTCAATGGCTTCCCGGTAAACATGAGTTACCATTGGTCGGCGGTAACGGCTACTATCTTCGCTAATATAACTTTGGGCTTCTAGCAACCGATAGTATGCGGCTTCGGATGCTCCATATTCATGTTCTGTCCACATCACCTCAGAATAGGAAGCCATCCCTTCCTTAATCCAAGCATGTGACCAATGTTTAATCACTAGCAAATCGCCAAACCATTGGTGTGCTAGTTCATGCACAACTAAACTTTCGGTGTTGCGGTTATCTAAGCTGGCGCGTTCATCCAACAAACAACGGTCAGTTAACAGCGTGGTGGAAGTGTTTTCCATCCCACCAAAGATGAAGTCATCAACACAAACTTGAGCATATTTCGGGAAAGGATAGGGATAACCATACTTTTCGCTCAAAAATTCCAGCATTCGCGGCGTTTTGCCCATGCTGCGTTTGGCGTCTGCTTCTCGTCCCTTTTCTACATAGTAAGTGACAGGTTTACCTTCCCACTCATCCCGAATTTCCGCAAAATCACCTACAGCCAAAGTCATTAAGTAGGTGGGGTGGACTTGTTGCTGTGACCAATTGTAGATTTTGCGATCGCCATCTTCTTCAGTGTAGATCAATTCACCATTAGAAATTGCTACTAAGGGCTTGGGAACACTGACACGAATTTCCGAAGTAGACAACTGTCCTGGATAGTCAAAGCAGGGAAACCAAAAACGAGAATCTTCATCTTCTCCCTGAGTCCAGACTTGGGTGGGCTTATTGGGATAGTGCTTATCTGGTTGAATAAAATAGATACCGCGTTGGGGTCTTTCTGCCGAGTAGGTAATTGCAATCAACAACCGCTTACCTATCTGTGTTGGTTGAGACAATTGGATGTCAATCTGTTCGCCATTGTAATCAAATCTCTGTGCTACCTCATCCACTTTTACAGACTTGATCTGCAAGTTGACAGCATCCAAAGTCAATCGGTCAAGGCCATTACGGATAGGCAATAGGCGAATAATACAAGTCCCGTCATATCTTTGGTTAGGGATATCCAAGTTGAGGTCGAGAAAAATATGTTCTACCTGTCCAGGGCGATCGGGGTTGTAATGTGGTTTTGCTCCTGGCAACTCAAAAGGTTTGTGTCCGTTATTCTCTGTATCAAAATAAGACTGTGACATTGACGCTTACTGCCCTTATAATCCTGACAAGTCTGAATAGGTGTAGTGAATAAAAATAGTGACATTGGGTATATTTCCCAACTCAATTCAGCATTCTGGAAGGATTCCCCTTGGGGGTTGCATGAGGTAGTAAAAGGTCAAGAGTGAAAGGGAAATAACACAGTCAATATATCTTCTGCTATTCCCTTTTTTCAGCAAAGGTGTAGGATGCAAGGGGGAAATTGCCTTTCCTCTGCACCCTGCACCTTAACCTTCCGCCTCTTTTCCCATTCCCCATTTCCTTCCCGCCTTTACTTCCCCTGATGTAAGCTAATATTTTCCACTCTTTTGTCATCTAATCAAGAGTATTTTCTACTTTGATAGATGTTCATTGGAAGTACTCTCCAGTATTTCATAGCTTAGGGTAGGTGGCTGTGATAGTGCAGGTAATTTTTTTGAGATTCACAACACACCATTTACGGATTCGCACTTCGCCCTATTGAAGTACTTCTAGGAGCACCTTTAAAAGTATAGTGTGTAGAAATACTAATCGTATCAGTAAATACCGATGGATTAGGTAGATTAGTAATATATCCTAAAAGTCTATAGTGACGTTTTTACTAACCTCAGTAACAATTGAAGCAACAAAGGATAAGAACAATGCCTGAAAGTAAATCAAAATTTTTAATTCCTACTATTGGTGCTGCTGCGGTCTTGACAGGTAGTGTAGTAGCTTATATGTACCTGAAAAGCCCTGCTGGAGACAGTTCAGCTTTAGGTAGCGCTAAAGTAGTCCCTTCTACCGCATTAATGGCTACTTATATCAACACCGATCCTGAAGCTTGGGCGAAGTTAAAGCAGTTCGGGACTCCAGAAGCACAAAAGTTAATCACCCAGGGCTTGGAGAAATTTAATGAGGATACTCTCAAGGAAAGTAACATTTCTTACGAAAAAGACCTCAAGCCTTGGGTTGGTAGTGTGATGGTTGCTGTGTTACCACCAAATCCAGTCAAACCAGCACAGTTGAATACCCCATCTGGTGAACCTAATCAGCCGACAAAGTTAGGGTCAGAACCAAATGTTTTGGTGGTAGTGGGCATTAAAGACAAACTTAGCGCTTTAAATTTTGCTAACAAATTAAAGGGCCAAAAAGATGTCAAATTCCAGGAATCTGACTACAAAGGCGAAAAAATTATCGAAACTGGCTCTCAGGGCAAACCGACATATAGCGCTATCCTCAACAATAGCCAATTAGTCTTGGCTCCCGAAAGGCAAACTGTAGAACAGGCAATTAATACTTATAAAGGACAGCCCTCCTTTGCCAGTAAAGAAGGTGCAAACACAATTCTCGCTAAAGGTGTAGATATTCAAAACTCCTTAGCTCAAATCTATGTACCAGATTATGCAGGCATGGTACAGCAATTAATCGCCACAAATCCCCAGGCCGCCCAGCTACCGCCACAAACCCTCAACCAGATCAAGCTAGTAAAATCTATGGTGATGGGTGTTGGTGTTGACGATGCGGGAGTACGATTAAAAGCGATCGCTAACTTAGATCCCCAACTCAATAAATTCCAGTATCAAACTTCCCCCGCCAAGATAGTAGGACAATTTCCCACAGATACCTTAGCCCTCGTTAGCGGACAGGGTATCAGTCGTAGCTGGTCACTGCTAGTTGAGCAATCAAAAGATTATCCAGAATTTAACCAAGCAGTCGCACAAGTCCGCCAACAATTAAAATCAACTGTCGATCTAGATTTAGATAAAGAGATTATCGGCTGGATGGATAAAGAATTTGCAGTTGCAGCCATTCCATCGAATCAAGGTATATTAGCAAGAGTTGGTGTTGGTGGCGCTTTTGTATTTGATACTAGCGATCGCAAAACTGCGGAAAGTACTTTGATTAAGCTAGATAATCTGGTGAAACAGCAATCAGTCAATGTTGCTAAAAGAAATCTTGGCGGTAAAGAAATCACCGAATGGCAAATTCCCCAACAAGGAGCCTTATTAGCTCATGGTTGGCTAGACCAAGACACCCTCTTTATCGCTGTTGGCGGCCCCATAGCTGAATCTCTCACCGCTTCCAAAGGTCAATCTCTAGAAAATAGCGAAACTTTTACAGCTGTGACTGGTTCCTTGCAAAAACCCAACGGTGGCTACTTCTACCTAGATATGGACAAAACAATGGCTGTAATCAATCGTGTTGCACCACCTAGCACTATTCCAGCCGAAGCTAACGCGGTTATCAGTTCTATTCGTGGCTTGGGTGTTACCGCCACTAGCCCCGATACTTCTAGCAGTCAAGTGGAAATGTTATTGGCTCTCAAACCTAGTACTACAAAGTAGAGTGATTGGGGACTGGAAAAACTCTTAACCCAGTCCCTTATCGGTTAAAGCGGAGTATTGCGAGATTCTAAAGTATTCGTCAGCCGATCTAATGCACCAGTCAATCTTTCCTGCGCTACGAGGTTAGTGTCTAGTGGGGGATCTTCCGCTAGCTCAACTTCTTCTTTCCTTTTGAATTTTTGTAAAGCTTGAATTACTACAAATAAGACCAAGGCAATAATGATAAAGTCAACTATTGCCCCGATAAACTTACCAATAGCAATTCCTGGACCAATGGTAATTGTTCTCCAGTCTTTGCCAGCGAAGGAAACCAGAGGGTTAATAAATGGCATCACTACATCCTCAACAAAAGAGGAGACGATTTTGCCAAAAGCACCACCAATAATGACAGCGATCGCTAAATCAACTACATTACCTTTAAGTGTAAATTCTTTAAAATCCCTGAAAAAGCCACTTGCTTTTCTTCTTGTTCTTGCCATATTTGTTGTCAATGCTACATGTTATTTTTTATCGTCTTTTGAAGACGGCAGCTATCTCAAACGAGACAAACTTTAAGAAATATCGATATCTTACCAGTCTGAGAACAACAAAAAGTCACCTAGTAGCAACACCAGAGAAATTGGCTGCTAAATTGCAAGAATTAAATATAGATTCAGATATAATCTATGTAATTTCTATAGGACTAGTATTTGATTTCTGAAAAAGCTCCGTACATCTGGAGAGAGAAAATCAAAGGTAGTTATGATTCCTATAGTTCCATAAATAGTTGCTTGAGATTCATTCTTTAAGGTTGTCGTCATACTTTGCGGCAGATAGTTAGAGATAGTTTTAGTTATCATTAGTTATAGAGGGTTGCCTGCGTTCGACAACTGTACACTGATCACCCATGATCCTCAGCATAACGTTGTGGGGAGTTGCCACATTATATGGCAACCAACAAACACAGGCTTTTTGGCGAAATTCGTAGATTTAATTACAAAAATTCTCCTAAATAATGTTCAGGAGATATTTGCCATAAAATCGATGTTGGCATGTACTGGGATAGTCTCCAAGCAACGACAGACTTTTTGGCATTTTGGCATAACATTCTGATTAATTCAGGATAGGGTGATTGTTAATAGGATGTAAATTTAGTAATTACTACCTTGTGATTAAGGTACTAGAGTTTGGTGTTTCTCTAGCATTGCGATAAATTTTGCAGTGGTGATTAATTGAGATTCAAGTAGCTTATATTTAACATCATTAAAATCAAATTATATCTAGATAAAAATCTACAATATTTCACAAGTTTGTGTATTATATTCACTCGAATCGGGATTGATAATTTTATTTCTAATAAACCATGTATTACAGAACATCAATCATTACTAGAAATTCTAATTTTCCATTTAAATTGACCATTGAAATTATTTTTTTTAATAAAACAAGAAGATAAACATCAAATTTATGCATAAACAGGAGGAAAATTAAATACGGCGTTAACAAATTTTGAAATGGAATCATAAAAATCAATTTTGACTCACACACTTAGTGAAAGCATAGTTTTTTATACTACTAAGTAAGCCGTAGAGAGTTTGTTTTCAGCCACATTTTAGAGAGGGTTAGTCTGATCTAGTTAACTGATGAAAGATTTTCCTGGCTTACAGCACAACTCTCTTGCTCTTTTCGACCAAAGGGGAGTAATGTACGATAGGCGTCATGTAACAAAGTGTTCTGCTTTATCCGAGAGTAAAAAATTGTGAATTAAAAAAAGATAGGAGATAAAGACCGCAACTTGGCAACTTTTGATGACTGAAAGTAAATTAACGCTAATTTACTCGCCTAAGTTGACATTTATGAACAATTAAAAACTGTTTGTTTGAAGTATATTTATCAACTTTATCATGGAACATATTTCACAACTGGCAGCAAAAGTTAGAGACAAAACTTCATTCCCAGATATTTTAGTCATATCCCGGAGCTTCCTGCCCAAACAGGCTGTAATTGGAGAATATATTTATAATCGCTGTCTTCAAAATCCGGAAAGGGTAATTGTTCTAACAGCTAGTTGCTCTGGCGATAAAGTATTTGATCAGGTGCAAAAGTTTCCTGTATATCGCTGGCCGATACCAAGATACTGGGGTTTCTTCAAGCCTCTGTTACATCTAATATGGTCATTTGTCTTTGCCATTAAACTTTATTTCCGCTATCACTACCGCTATATTGAATGGGGTCACGGCTACGAATTTCCTTCACTGTTGCTCTTGAGTTATTTTCTACCTATCCGCTTTTTTATCTACTTGCACGGGAATGATATTCTTTGTGGTTCACGTAACCTCCTGTGGCGCGCGCTATTTAAATTGACACTAAAGCGAGCCGAAGGCATTGTTTGTAATAGTTCCTTTACCCAAGATTACCTAAGAGCAAACTTTCGGTTAGATACCCCTACCCATGTCATTAACCCTGTAATTCGACCGGAAAAATTTAGCGGGGTAACAAATCAAAATAATTTAGACGATTTACGTTCTCAAGTGCGTCAGCAGTACAACATTCCAGAAACAGCAATAGTGATTCTCTCGGTAGGACGCTTGATTAAACACAAAAGCTTTAACCGCGTGATTGATAACTTACCACTACTGCTGAATGTAGGAGTAGATGTTCACTACATAATCTGTGGTCAAGGGCCTTGCGAAGCAGAACTAAAATCTCAAGCCCAACGTTTGCGAGTAGATAAACGAGTCCACTTTGCCGGCTACATCCCTGAACGGGAATTAGTTGGTTACTATGCAGCCTGCGATATCTTTGCCATGCTAACTTTGTTGGATACTAAAGCCGAAAATATAGAAGGCTTTAGCATGGTTTATTTAGAAGCAAGTTATTTTGGCAAGCCTGTAATTGCTTCCCGTTTAGGTAGCGTGATTGATGCTGTTCACCATGAAGAAAATGGCTTGCTTGTCAATCCCAAATCCGGTTATGAAGTTTTTCAAGCTTTCTGTCGGTTATCAAAAGACCAGCAGCTGCGTGAGCAATTTGGTCGCAAAGGTAAAGAATTAGCCAATCGCAGAACCCTATACCGTTCACTTTATCAATCTGAGTCTCTAGTCAATGGTTGAATGAGTGCTGGGGAGATGAGGGAGAAATAATTCTTGACCCTTGACTTTTGACCCTTATACCTCACCCACCACCAACAATAGTGACAACTTCTAAGCGATCGCCTTGTTGTATATTTGTTTGAGTCCAAAACTGACGGTGTAAAATTTCGCCGTTATACTCTACTGCTACCAACCGGGGATTAAACCCTAGTTGTTGCAAAAGTTCCGGTAAAAGCGTTGGGGATAAACAGTTATGGTTTTCTCCATTGACTTGCAGCGTGATTTGATTAGACATAGGACTATCTAATAATTTTGAATTGATTACGACTCTGGTTTAATCCTATTTAACTGAGAGAGCAAGTATTGCGTCACTAAGGTAGGTTGTTCAGCTTGCATGAGCGATCGCACTACCGCTACCCGCCGTGCGCCAGCATCGAGCACATCATTAACATTATTCGCATCTATCCCCCCAATGGCAAACCAGGGAATCGGACAATTTTTGGCAGCGTCACTGACATATTCTAACCCAGCCGCAGCTTTACCAGCTTTCGTCGGTGTTTCATAAACTGGCCCTACACCGATATAATCAGCACCGTCAGCAATTGCCCCTTGCATTTCTTCCAAATTTGTCGTAGAACGCCCTATCAAGCGTTGGGAACCGAGTAATTGTCGGGCGATCTCAATCGGCATATCTTGTTGTCCCAGATGCACCCCATCCGCATCTACTGCCAAAGCCAAATCTACGCGATCGTTAACGATGAATAGAGCACCGTATGTGTGGCATAGCTGTCGCAGTTTGCGAGCATTTTCTAGTCGTACCGTATCATCAGCAGTTTTGTGGCGGTATTGCACAAGGGTCAGTCCCCCCTTGAGAGCCGCTTCCACAGTTGTCAATAAAGTTTCTGACTCTGAGGTGACAAGATATAAACGCGATCGCCACAGCATTTGATGGCGCTGATAGCCCATCAAATTACTTTCTAGGGTATAAACCTGATACCGCATTTGCTTAAACTCTTTCCCCATATTCGGGTTGTAGAGTTTACCGTATTCTTCTAGCACCCGCATCGCTTCTTCCACCCGACAAAAGTTAGCTTGCAACAGCGATTTAATACTGGTACGTTGTTCCTCTTGAGGATGGGTTAAATCAGTACCAGGATCGCCTGGTGTATCGCGTGCTGCTCTTAACTCAGCAGTATGCCATTGTGCTACTTCTTGTCGCAAACCCTTGCATTCTCCAGCCAAGTTTGCGTTGTTCAAGCCAAAGCGACACCATTCTTCAATAATTCGCAAGCCCTCACGAGCGCGGTCTAAGTTGGCGTCTAAAATCCGGTAAACAACTTGCTGTATCTGCTCTGTTTGGCTGTATGGCTCGACCATTACCACAACCCCGTTAGTGCTTTCATCGTAACAGCCAGCCTCTTTCATATTTGCAATGTTATTTGCATCATTGTTTTTTACCAAAGATCAGGGATTGGGTATTGGGTATTTGGATATCGGGAAAAAATATTTTTTCTCTTATCCCCATGACGCCACTTGCTACAAGTCTGGCGACCGAACGCAGGGCTGCCCCCATTCCCTATTCTCAATCCCCTCAGCCTTAATTAATTACTTTGTATTAAAAATAGCCAATCAGTCAATATGTTGAGTAACATTATCGACATACTAGTCTCTGAGATCATCAGGATTTATTATTGCTTCTAAGGAGTGCTGTAAAGTTGATTCCCCCTTTTGTGTTTCCTAATTACCGTAGGGCAGGTGTTCTGCTAGCAAAACTGATTGTCAAGGGTGACAAACCAAATTTTTTCCCGGAATTAGCCTTGCCTTCAGTTTCTTGTTCTTCAGTGTTGTTTTTTACCATTGCCATCGGAGCAGCCAGTATGGCATCCTTAGGCATCAGCCTTGGTAGTGCTGTTGCTCAAGTATCACCCACTCCCGATCAAAAGCCCCTTGGTGAAAGAACAATTTCTCAGGTTAATGTACTGTTTGTCAACCCAAGTGTCGGAGATGACAATCAAGGTAATGGTGGTGAACGTACACCGTTAAAAACTGTTACCCAAGCGCTGCGAGTAGCCACTGCCAATACTGTAATTATCCTCTCTCCAGGCACTTACAGTGCTGAAACTGGTGAGGTATTTCCCTTAATTCTCAGAACAGGTGTTTCCCTGCAAGGGGATACCCGGAATAAAGGTAAGGGCACTGTTATTCAAGGAGGTGGTGACTACCTCAGCCGCAGTTTTGGCGGTCAAAATGTTGCCATTGTCGGCGCTAACCAAGCAGGTTTAACTGGGGTAACGGTAACTAACCCTCATCCTCGTGGTTACGGTTTATGGATTGAATCCACAAACCCAGTAATTACAGACAATACATTTACTGGCAATACCCAAGATGGTATTTCCGTTACAGGTAATGCTGCACCTACTATTCGCCAAAATTACTTTGATCGCAATGGTGCTAATGGCATCACTATTGGTGGTAATTCCCAAGCCCAAGTGCAAGAAAATATCTTTCAACAAACGGGCTTTGGCATCAATATTACCCAAAATGCCACTCCTGTCATCATAGGCAATCAAATTCAGCACAATAGAGCCGGGATTGTGGTGCAGGCCAATGCTCGCCCAATTTTACGGAGTAATCTAATTCAGGGTAGCAAAGAAGATGGTCTGGTAGCGATCGCTCAAGCCATGCCAGATTTAGGTACTGTGGCTGATCCTGGTGGCAATCAATTTCAGAATAATTCCCGCTACGACATTAACGCTAGTGCTGCCAAACAGGTGATTACTGCCTCTGGCAACACCCTAGCCCAAAATCGCATTGCAGGTAAGGTAGAAACTCAAGCTCCCACAACCCTAGTATCCCGCAACCCTCTACCTCTACCGACTCCTTTGCCCAACCGGGTATTGCAAGCAATACCAACCAATGGTGAGATAGTCTTTTCGGCTCCCAGAGTGTCTGAAACTCCCCAAAGGGTTAGTAAACCATTACCCAGCAATAGTAATGCTCGCAACAACATTGCTGTTGGTAGATTAAATAATCAGCTACTACCACTACACCGAGCAAACATATCACGTTCTGTACCCAGGCTAAATACCCAAATCCAGCCCCAGCCAACAACTTCCAGAGTCGCGGGGTTTCCAATTCCTACTAGCTTGGCAGGTAGCACTCCTGCTTACCCAAGGGCAGTACCAAGACAAAGTCCTAATTTACCACAAGTAAATTACGTACAAATTGACCCCAACTCAATAGAGTTTACAGCACCCCAACTCCCCAGGGACAGGAGCGTAGAAGTTTCTCCTATGGGTAATTCAGCACCACAGTTGGCACAAGCAATTAATCCTGCGGCCAATGCTTCAGTCTTGCCCGTTCCCAGTTCTAATATTCCTATGGGTAACACCCGCAATATGCAAAAGTTGGCAGTCCCCCAATATCCTATGGGGTATTATGGCGGCTCATTGCCTACTGCTAGTACGCCTCAAATAGGTGTACGCTACCGTGTCCTGGTAGAAGTAGCAACTGAAAGGGATCAGGAGTTAGTCAGATATCTTGCTCCTGGCGCATTTTCTACAGTTTCACAGGGTCGTCGCGTCATGCAAGTCGGAGTTTTTAGCAATCAGTATAACGCTGACGGGATGGTGCAGACACTCAACAGCAATGGATTGAGAGCCATGATTGAGTTGTTAAATTGAAGGCAGTAGTTAGGCTTACCTGTTACAAACAAGGACTAAAGTCTTTACTACGAACTTTAATCATTTTGTGTTTCATTCCCAGTCTTTGACTGGGAATGAGTAAAAGTAAATATATTAGTTTCTAGTATATTGTTAGATTTTAATATCTAAATATCTAATATTTAAAGTTCCCTGACATTTCTCAATAAAATTATAAGGAGCGCACCCTAATAACTACTGATTTTCCCTTCTGGAAGTGGTGAAATTTGCCAACTAAGCTGCTGGAGCAAAAGCTCCTGGTGGAATCGGCACAAGCTGAGGGGTTGATAAACAAGTTCCTTGTCTGTACCAAATGCCTTCAACCTCAAAAGCCTCAAATTGGGTGGTGAGGATTGCCCAAGCTTGTTCGTTTAATCCAGCAGCATAAGTCCAAGTAAAGCGCCTGTTGTTTTGTAGGCGTTTTTCTAATTCTGCTAAATCTTCAGGTAGCCAAAACTGTGTCATTACCCTTTGAGTTGCAATTTCTGGGGGCGTTTGCAACATATCAGCCATAGGTTGGTTGACAATAATTTGCTTACGGTTATCTTGTCTGACAATGCTTACCGGACGCTCATTCTCAGCAGCTGCAACCATTCGATATAACAACTCTGCTGGTAGATGCAACTGGCTGCAAAATACTGCTCCTCCAGAATGTAGGATGCGTTCAGCAGTTTCAGAGGTTGCAGGTGTTCCTTGGGCTGCCATCCAGCCATAAAACTCAATGGGTTGCTTACAGCCTCTCCATTTGATCCGCACCTTACCGTTAATTTTTAACGCGGTCTCACTGAGAGCATCTCCGTAGCTGTGGGCAAGATGTGTAGCATGTCGCTTGGTGGGGGCAAGTATAGAAACCCCATCGTATGACATTTTATAGTTCCAGCCAGGTAAGTTGAGGATTCTAAGAATACTCACACTCATCTTCTTTTACACCTCCAGAATCTCTATATATTTTTACACCCTTAGACTCGTTATACACGGAAAGTTTAAAAGTTTCTTGCCAAATCATTTTTCGTTCTGCCTCTGGTAAAGCTAGAGCAGATGTGATGATGGCAAAGTCTCCAGGTGTCGGGAGTACTTCCCCTTTTGCTAATGCTGGTAAATTTTTGACTCCGCAGCGCTTCAGTTTTGCCATGTTGGCTCGCACTAAATCGGCAATGGTTTTGGGAGTGGCTGGTTGTGTAGTTGAGGTATGAGCACCTGTTTTTTTGCCTATCCACTCACGAATCAGCTCTTCTAGTGCATCACTTTGAGAGACTCCTTCACGAGCGCAGATGCTTTTGAACTCTAGTGCCAACTCTACTGGAATGTAGCCGCTCACTTGCTTGTAGTCTTCAGAACGCCTTCTGTCGGTCATATTTTGGATTTCTCAATCTCATGCTTGTCCTATTTTCTCTCATGAAGTCGGAAAAGCAAGACATTTTTTTTTGTCAATTTTAAATGACAGGTTGACAAAAAAAAATGACAGGTTTAATATTGGGACGTAGAGCAATATTTCGGCTGAAGAATAAAAAAGGCAGAACACCCTAACAGCTAGCTTTTAACTCACATAGCTAGCTTTTAACTTCAAGTAAGGAATCCAAGGGTTTTTTGCCCCTCTTTTATTCAGTATATCCGCTCTCACCCATTAAGCAACACCAAACAGCTTGATTACTGTACCTGATTCAATGACGGGCGATATTAGAGAGAGCTCTTGGAGTTGTATTAGGATAGTCGTCATTCAAATTTCCGGCTCATTCCTCACCAGGATGAGAATTCACTACACAGGGTAATGCAGCTTCAAGGCATAAGCCTAATTCCCAGTCGCACCTTGGAATGGTCAGCCCATTTTGTTTTGGTTGTCACCAAAGCAGATTGAAGTAAAGCGAAGTTTCTGGGGTTGGAACCAGTTCTCAAATATTGAAACGATTACAACTATGACCCAATTAACCTTTGACCAATTTGTTCATCCCTTATCTGACTTCCCCAATGTTGTCAATTTCAACAGTGGGGAGGAGCCGATGTTAGATTTGTACACTATGGCAAGTATGATCCTGTACTCAGCTTGTGCAAATAATAATTTGAGCGCTCAAGAGAATGCCCTAGAAGCCTTGGCAACTAACGGGGGACTGGTGGATGTTAACTCTTTGTTTGAGCGGTGTAAGGCTGGGGATCGGGGAGCAATTTTACAAACGATCGCTTTAATAGTTGCTGGACTAGAAACAAAGCTAGAAAACCTCAAATTAGTTTGAAAATGGGGAATGAGGTATGGGTAAAGAGATCTGCTCATACCTCTTCGTGGGTATTTAAAGGTTAACACTGAGCTTAGTCGAGGCTGTGACAGTTATTAGCCATCAGAGAAATTTGGGAATTGAATGCGTAACAGCTAATCGAGCTTGAATATTTAAATATGTAGAGGTGTTATTATACATCTCTACAACTTTGAATAATATTTTTTATACAAACATCAGGCTAATTATGATTAGTCGTTAATTTTCAAAGTAGAAGATTTAAGAGCCATACTCCCATACCAATTTTCATTAAGCATAGGTTTAAGAAGGTACTTGTTCACCAGAGATAGCTTTGAGTTTCGATGTGAATGAATCAGCGCGATCGCTTTTTTCTGGGGTAAATTGTCCAATGCGGCGCTGATGATTAGCAGGTGGCAATAGTTTACTCAGTTTATTGGGAATTGTAGATAGCTGTGAAGCCAAGGAACGAATTCCTGGTTGATTGGAGCTGGACTGTAAACTAGATTCTGCTTGGGGTACAGCCGCAGTGTCTAAAACACTAACTGTCGAGGAAGTTATACTTCCTACCTCTACGCTTGCGGCTTGCTGTTGTTCTCCACTCACCAATTGTAAGGGTGCAGTCTTTCTTGGTTCTGGTAATGAGCTGGCTGTCACAGAGGACAATTGCGAGTTAATATGCTCAAGAGCAATGTTTCTCTTGGTAGATGGGAGAACTGGTGCCGAAAATGAGGTTAAGTTTTCGGGAAATTTACTACAAATCATCCTTTCAAACTCCATATTGAAATGATAAGTAGCCTGACCCCGGCGTTGCCAAAATGTGAGGATTTGCTGAACCGAAACAGCTTTGTAGCGACCTTGATATAGTGCTTCGATCACGGCTATGTGTAGCCAATCAACTGGGTAATGAGTTTGCCAACGCCGAATTAATTCATTGGCACTGTACCCACTGAGATCAAAACTATAGTGAATCATTAAGGCTGTTGCTAAGTCAACAGAGGTGTCTTCAACTGGTGTAAACATGGGCTATTAGCTTCAGGCAATAGGTATAAATTTTCCACCCATCGCATATAGCCTAACGTGCTTTTAGCTATAGGGTTTTTGCCAGAGTTTTCCAAGTGGAAAAGAATTGCTTTTCATTCTACTTGGTTAACTAGTGGTCGGCAAAACGATATAGGGTGAGTTAATCGTGGATGTACGGTTGATCGCCACCAATGCTTGATAAACCATTGCAGCTACTTCGGCACGGGTAGCTTCTCGAACTGGTAAAAGTTGCTTGGGGTTGGGATAATTAACTACAATTTGTTGCTTTGTAGCAGTAGTGATCGCTTTTTGGGCATATTCAGGAATAGTATGGCGATCGCTGTAAGTAACTAAGGTATCACTATCAGCTGCTGGTAGGGCTAGCCCATTAACTAAGGAGACAATCACCTGTAGTCTTTGCACATTTTGATTCGGGCGGAAAGTACCATCAGTAAATCCGCTCACAAAGCCCCCGCTAGCGGCGATTTGGATTGCTTGAGCCGCCCAAAAATCCCTAGCAACATCGGCGAAATTGGGTGCTGGGCGTTTGGGTGTGGGATTAAAAGCTATCGCTACTAAAGCCGCATATTGGGCGCGAGTCATGGGTTGATCTGGACGATAGCTACCATCAGCAAAACCGCTAGTTAAACCCATACTGGCTAAACCCCGAATAAATATTTCTGCCCAGTGTCCCTTGAGATCGCTGAAGGAGGGCAGATCAGTATCCGGACTGACTACATAGGGCGAAGCGATCGCTTTTTCTTTACCAATAGCCACCAATGCTTGATAAACCAATGCTGCCACCTCAGCGCGAGTGCTATTTCGCATTGGTTCTAATTTGTCACTTTTGGGGTAGTTGACAATTAGCAGCTTTTGGGTAGCAACTGCTACCGCATTCAGAGCATAACTGGGAATTTGAGCGCGATCGCGGTATGCAGTTAACACATTCGGATTCCCTCCAGTTAATTTCAAGCCATTAACAATAGATACAATTGCCTGAATTTTTGTCAAATTTTGCCCTGGTCGAAATGTCCCATCAGGAAATCCACTGATAAAACCCATACTGGCAGCACTGAGAATGGCTGATCTCGCCCAAAAATCTGATTTAACATCCGTAAAGTTACTGACTTTATTGTTAACAGGTAACTGAAAAGTCTTGGCAATTATAGCAGCGTACTGGGCACGAGTCATGGGTAATTCTGGCCCAAATTTGCCATCGGGAAATCCACTAATGAAACCTTTGCTCACTAATGCTTCCACAAAAGTTGCCGCCCAATGTCCACTCAAGTCAGGAAACCCAGTAATCACTGAGATGCGACCAAGAGTATCGGAGGTAGCGGCAAGAAAATCCACAGATCCCTTGACTAGAGACGGATTCAACTGATTGCCGATGGAAACTAACTTCTGTGATGTGAGATTTTGTAAATCAAATTCCTGATTTTCTCGAAAAACATTGCCGGCAGGGTCGTGGGTGCTACCGAGGTCAGGAATCGCACTACCATTGACCAATAGACCACCTTGGCTATTTTTAACAATGAGATTCTGACGTAGTACTGGTCGCGCCTCCCGTGAAAGAGCGATCGCTGTTTTGTTTTCTGATATGGTGTTATTTGCGACTAAAGGAGCGGCAAAATCGCTCATAGCAATACCTAAACCATTTTTTTGCAAAGTATTGCGTAACACTTCACCTTTGCTATTACGAGCCATTGTCAAGCCACTGGCAGCATTTTGGACAAACACATTATCTAGAATTGCTGGTTTAGCATTGCCGGTGGCAAACACTCCTTCTCGGGCACAGTTAATAAAAGTGTTGTTACTAACGCTGGGGGCTGTTGATTCTATCCAGACGCCAGTTCCTTTTTCTGCTTTATTTGTGACAGTCACACCCATAAGACTGGCATCACCTAGCAATAATAGTGTGATGTTTTGTACGCCAAAACTGAGACTCTGATATGTGCCACTCCCTACAATCACAATACCAGCACCTTTACTGGCTTCGTTACCCACGATCATCACCCCCTCTGGAATCACCAGTGGAAACACCTCACCACTAGGAGCATGATAAGTCCCCAATCCTAGCTGAATAACTGTGGATTTTGTCGCTATTTTCAAGGCACGAGTGAGGCTTTTAAAGGGACTCAACCGGGAACCAGCATTGGCATCATTCCCTGTCGCAGGATTGACATGGAGTGTGGTAACAAGGGTAGAGTTCACCATTGGTTGTTAACAGTTAAATGTTCAAATTGTGACAGCCATAAATCATAACCATAGTAGTGGGGAATGGGGAATGGGCAATAGCTAGTTGTTGTACAAAGTACCATCTTTGCGTATAAAAATGCGATCGCCTCCCACGCCGGGTTTAGCAATCAGGTCAACATCAGGGTAGTACACTTCATCATCAGGACTTCTATCCCCAACTTCTAAATAGACTGCAACTGTCTCGGTGTGATTTACGAGTTGGTGTCCATTTTCCTCGCCAGCCGGAAACCCTACCATCATTCCAGGTTCCAGGATTTGCTCGCTAGTATTGGTAACTAAGGTAATTTCACCTGCTATGACATAAATAAACTCATCTTGTTGAGTATGCCAGTGTCTAAGTGCAGAACAACTTCCTGGATGTAGGGTAACTAAGTTGACGCCAAAATTTTTTAATCCAGCTGCATTTCCTAACGCCTGTTTTACCCGTCCTTGCACAAGCGGCTTAAATTCATCAGGGTAAATGGAACTTGAACGACTGGGTACATTTTCAGGGTTGATAATCATTTTGAACTTCCTGGGGGATTTTTTGACCACGATACATCAGATGAAGTTCGCCTATCTCGTCTGTGAAGCCCCAACGTTGATAAAACGGCATCATCTCTGGCAAACAATAGAGAGCAACAAATTCCACTTCACTTAATTGGGGATGATTGATTACTGCGTCGAATAACTGAGCACCAAGCCCTTTTTGTCTATGGGTAGACTTGATCATGACATCATAAATAGTTGCCCGATAAACAAAGTCGGTGAGCACACGAGCAAAACCAATCAATTGTTCATTCTCATCGACCAAACCTATAAGAATGTCGGATGCATTCAGCATCTTCACAACATCGCGATGTAGCCGTTTTTGACTCCAAAATTCATTTTTGAACAAATCTACTAATTCTAAAATTTGATTCTCAGTCAGTTGAGTAACAACTTTGTAAGTCATAATCAGAAATAAGTAGCTCAGTGTTAAAAATTATCGTTATGACAAGACAGAAGGAACCCAGGTTTAAAAACGTGGGACTGAAGCCAGGACGCTTTGTATCTCGTGTTACGCATCTCGATACAATTCTTCCTTTAAACTGGGCAATCACCCAGAACTAAAGCTTTTATTCTTACTTCTTTCCTCCTGCCTTCTGCCTTTTTTGGAATAGGAATAGAAACGATCGCTTGTTGGTAATCGTTAACTTGAAGGTATAGAATTTAAATGATTTATGCAATATAAATTGCTAGTAAAGGGAGCCTTACCGTAGGGCACGGTCATTCACTGTTTTAATCGGTAAGATTATTGTGAGAAATCACTCTAATTATCCAGTATTGCTTCCCACTGTCTACCAAAAAAACACATTGGTTAATTTTATTGTGCGATCGCCAGTCTGATCTAAGGTTGCCAGCACTACTTTTTTTAGAGGCTCCATCAGACTAATGTTTGAGAATTATCACCTACACACAGGTCAATTCCTCTCGACTGACATAGTACTCAAGGTGTATACTTGGTTTTTTCTCTCTTTTAAACTCCCCAGGCCGGATTCGAACCAGCGACCAATCGATTAACAGTCGATCGCTCTACCACTGAGCTACTGAGGAACGCTCACGATTAATCATATTAAACCAATATACAGAATTTGGCAAGTACTAGGGTAAACCTTTTTTTGAATGCTTTATTCCATACCTTTATAAATACCAAAGCCCCTATGGACTCAGCAAAGAATGTTGATGTTAATATTTCTCTTGCTAGTATTTATTTTAATCCCATCCGCAATTCAGCCAAACGCTGACGGGCCTTAGCGTCGATAGAATTAGCTAAAAACCTACTTTTAGATTGTTTGCGTGATTGATATTTGTGTCGCATCCGGCAAACCATTGTCTCGACTTCGCCACATAGCTGTTGTGCCGATAACCACTCAGCACCATATCCCTGTACCATCAGCTGCTGCGCTCTGTCTGATGTGGCCACAATTACCCGCGCAATTCGAGATTGTGCTATTTGGTAACGTAATGAGGCACAAGCTTTTTCAATGTAGGTATCTGCTGTTTGTCCGAAATCAGTGTAATAAACTGATAAGAGGTCTGTAATAATTTCTTGATTGCTACAAGCGTTATGATATTGAGCATCAAAAACTATTTGAGTATCATAACCTTGAAACGAGCTGTAACTAGTCATAGTTTCAACTAGTTCCCCGCGTGCTGCCTCTAGTCCTGCATGATCACGGGTTTTTTTGAGGCAAGGCCAAGCGCCAATTATGTTGTAGCCGTCTACTAACAAAACGGCTTCGCGTGGGGGACGAGACATGGTTTTTAATCACAATTTTCTAGAGTTAACAAAATTCATTCATAACTCTATATATTAGTTGAAGCATTCCCTGTAACACTATGTTACAGGGAAGAAAATATCCCATGAGAAGATAAAAGTTGCCTTAAGGTAGATGAAATAACTAAAAACGCGCCTTGAAGCGGCGCGTTGTCTCTTATTAAGAGGCTTGTTTATGTGTTTCTATCAGCCGTTGTTTGAGACGTTGGGCTTCACCCTGATCTACCAGCGAGCCACTTTCTAGCAAAAATGCGCCGTCACAATAATTCAACTCATCTAAGCGATGTGTCACCCATAGGGCTGTAATACCACGACTTTTAACAAGGCGGCGGACACCAGCTACTAAATCCAACTGACTATCAGGATCAAGCAATGCCGTTGGTTCATCTAGTAGTAAAACTTCACAACGACGGGCGATCGCACCAGCGATCGCTACTCGCTGTTTCTGTCCCCCACTGAGCGCATAGATAGGGCGTCTTTGCAGGATTTGCAAATTCACCGCCCCTAAGGCCTCTTCTACCCTGGCTCTCACCGCAGCAGTAGGCAATTTTTCCTCTACCAGTCCAAAAGCCACATCCGCACCGACTGTTGGCATGACTAGTTGATGGTCGGGATTTTGAAAGACAAAGCCCACGGGATGCAAAACTCGAATCTCGCCAGACTGGGGAGCTAATAGCCCCGCCAGTAGTCTGAGTAATGTTGATTTGCCACTACCATTTGTCCCCAAGAGCATCCAAAATTCACCCTTGGGTACTTCTAAAGAACAAGATTTGATCGCATTTTCCCCGTTAGGCCAACTGAAGTGTAAATCCTTAACTTCGATGCCTACTTCCGCCATTGACACACCTTGGTTACTCAGCAGTTAAGGCAGCAAAACCAGGTGGTCTACCGCTACTGGTGGTTACACCATCTTTTTGAATAATCTGCACCCCAGAAATTTCACTGGCACGCACAGCTATTTTCTTATCTGTTTTGCCCTCACACTTTAGTTCCACAACATCAGGGTTGCCAGAGCGAATGGCTGCCAAAATTAGCTGATAGACAGCCTCGGCGTCCTCTGCTGACTTACGTTGTACTGATATAGGGAAAGCAGTGTTCCTGATGCTTAAATCAATGGTAAACATTTAGCATTCATAAATTGGACTGTAGCACTCATTCTAGCCTTAGCTGTTTGATCCTAACTAGGGACTGGATATTGCAGACTGGGAAAATTTCTCCATTCCCTATCCCCCTAAATGTATAAATATTAAATTTTATGAAAAAAAGTCTGGAAAAATTAGCAATTTACACCTAATATGATTAAAGTCAGTAAAAAATTGTAAACTGGATTGACAACCCGGTTAGCTTTCTGTCTATAGAGAACCAAATTATGGCAATCTATAGTACACAAGGTAAAAAACCTGTACTTATAAACATTCGGAGATTCATCTAATGACCATCGCAGTTGGACGCGCCCCCAGTAGAGGGTGGTTTGACGTTCTAGACGACTGGTTGAAGCGCGATCGCTTCGTATTTGTAGGTTGGTCAGGAGTACTATTATTCCCCTGCGCCTACCTAG
>JAESGB010000144.1_pt1 | contig 33915 bp, 29 predicted proteins | sample 9266211 | NCBI WGS metagenome assembly JAESGB01 (sample SAMN14514844, study PRJNA621659) | algae metagenome | isolation source: Goleter apudmare HA4340-LM2 and co-occurring heterotrophs from cave wall... | place: USA: Maniniholo cave, Kauai, Hawaii | collected 2009-07-28 | reverse complement strand
ATACCCAGTGTCGCGGGGTGGAGCAGCCCGGTAGCTCGTCAGGCTCATAACCTGAAGGCCGCAGGTTCAAATCCTGCCCCCGCAACCACCGCTATAGAACTCGATACGCCGCCCTCCAGGGCGGCGTTCGCGTTTATGGCGTACGCGGTGGCGGATCCGTCACGGCCTCCGTCAGGCAAAATAGCAACAACCCGGCTTCAATACGGATCATCCGGGAGCGGGGCGCGGTTGGAGACCGGAAACGCGCCTTCTATCCCGCTTGGGATTCTGCGCCCGCAATGCGGTGCACGATTGCGGCAATTGCCTGACGGTCCAGGGGCTGGGGGTCGATTGAGTTGTGGATGCCGATCCCTTCCACCAGTGCGTCGAGCGCGCGGCTGGTGAGGGGATCGAAGAAATGCTCGAGCGCGGCCCGGCTGTTGTTCATCCATCCCTGCATCACGCTGGCTACCAATGGATGGCGGGCGGCAAAGGCGTAGAGTTCGTAGCTGAGCAAAAGCGTGCGGGGTTCCGCCCAGACCGAACCGGCGATGATGTCGATAATGGCGTCACGGGCGCCAGCCACGTCTTCCGCCCGTGCCAGCCGGGCGCGAAAGGCGTTCGAGCTTTCCTCCGCCAATTGGGTGAACGCCGCCATCAACAACTCTTCGAGCGTGGCGAAATAATAGGTGACCGAACCCAGCGGCACACCCGCGACCGCCGCGATCCGGCGGTGGGTGGTGCCCGACACGCCATGCTCGGCCACCACGTCCAGCGTGGCGGTGACGATACGCTGTCGCCGGTCGGGGTCGTTCTCTCTCGATCGTCCTCCCGCCACGCGAAAACTCCATTGCATATGATGTGTACATTTGTACACATGCTCCCCGACCGGAGGCAGGGATCTAGACCTGCTCTATCGCAAAAGAGGGTGAGGGCCATGCAGGAAGCGCATATTTCGCGCCGTGTGATCTTGGGCAGCGCGGTTGTGATGGGCATGCCGTCAGTTGCCGGGGCCGCACAGGCGACCGGAACGACGGTCAGCGCCTTGGGACGTTCGGACGGACGGTGGTTGAACGCTCCCCGGTCATGGCACGTCGAGCCGAATGGCGCCCTGACCCTGGTAACCGATCACAGCACCGATTTCTGGCGCGAGACCCATTATGGTTTCACCGCGACAGCGGCCATTTCCTGGGCTTCCCAACCGGCGACGCCTTTACGGCGCAACTGCGGATTCGCGGGCGATATGAAAAGCTGTACGATCAGGCGGGGATCATGGTCCGGGTCGATGAGCGCCGCTGGGTCAAGGCGGGGATCGAATTGTCCGATGGTCGCGCAATGCTGAGCAGCGTATTGACCGATGGTCGTTCGGACTGGGCGACCGGCCCCTATGCGGGCGATGCCGGCGATTTCTGGATGCGTGCGACGGTCGCCAAGGGCGTGCTGCGGCTGCAGGTTTCGGCGGATGGCAAGAATTGGCCTCTGGTTCGGCTGGCCCCCTTTCCGGTCGCCGCCGCCTATCAGGTCGGGCCGATGGCGTGCACCCCGGAGCGCGAGGGACTGGAGGTACGCTTTTCCGATCTGCGGATCTCGGCGCCGCTGGGCAAAGATCTGCACGATCTGAGTTGAGCAGGATGAGCCACAAGCGAAACATGCTGGCGGGCGAACTCTATCGCGCCGACGATCCCGAACTGATCGCGGATGCGGCGCGCGCATCGTCCTGGATGAGCCGGTATAATGGTTCGATCATGGCGAGCCCGGACGAGCGTCATGGCTTGCTGGTCGAGGGGCTGGGGCAAGTCGGGGCGGCCGTGGTGGTGCGGCCGCCATTCCATTGCGACTATGGTTATAACATCCATCTGGCGGAGCGGGTTTTCCTGAATTTCGGATGTGTCATCCTCGACGTGACGCGCGTCGAGATCGGCGAGGGGACACAGATCGGCCCCGGCGTCCAGATCCTGACCGCCGATCATCCCCGCGATCCGGCTCTGCGTGCCGAGGGTTGGGAATATGGCCGCCCGATCCGCATCGGCGCCAATGTCTGGATCGGCGGAGGGGCGTTGATCCTGCCCGGTGTCACGATCGGTGACGATGCCATTATCGGCGCGGGCAGTGTCGTGACCCGCGACGTGGCGCCAGGGACGACCGTGATGGGCAATCCGGCAAGGCCCGCGCGAACATGAGCCATCCGGCCGCCCTGCATGCCGCTCCGCCGGCCGAAAGCATGCCCCGGGCCAAGCCGCATTTCGAGGTGCTGGACGGTCTGCGCGGCACCGCCGCCTTGTTGGTCGTCGCATTCCATATCCAGGGCATCACCGTCCTGTTCGAGGCGAACAGGTTGCTGCTGCCCCATGCCTATCTGGCGGTGGACTTCTTCTTCGCGCTGTCGGGCTTCGTCATCGGCTATGCCTATGACGATCGATGGGGGCATATGACGGTGCGGGACTTCGTCGCGCGGCGGTTGATCCGGCTGCATCCACTGGTCGTGCTGGGGGTCGTGCTGGGGCTGGTCAGCTATATGCTCGACCCCTTTGCCGGCGATCGCCAGCGCGCGCCGGGGATGCTGGTCGCGCTGGCCTTTCTGGCGGGACTGTTCGCCTTGCCGTCATGGCCGCTGCCCAATCGCCTGGGGGACAGCCATCCGCTCAATGCGCCCGCCTGGACGCTGTTGCAGGAATATATCGCCAACCTGGCCTATGCCCTGATCCTGCGGCGGCTGGCGTTGCGCTGGCTGGTCGGACTGACCATGCTTGCGGCGCTGGTGTCCGCGGCGACGGCGCTGACGCTCGGCTCCTACGACACCGGCTGGGGGCTGGACAATTTCTGGGGGGCGCCGGTCCGGCTGGCCTATCCGTTTCTGACGGGGCTGTTGCTCTATCGGTTGAGCGATCGCCTGCCGCACGTCCGGCTGGGCTTTGGCGGATTGAGCCTGATCCTGCTGGCGGTCTTCGCCGCGCCGGTCCTGCCGGAGTCCGGGGGCATCAAGTGGAACGGCGTCTATCAGGCGGCCTGCGTCCTGATCCTGTTCCCCGCGATCCTGATGCTGGGGCGGCATTCGGGCGGGGGCGGGGTGACGCAGTCACTGTGTCGGGCGGCCGGGCGGCTGTCCTATCCCCTTTACATCACCCATTATCCGTTCGTGTACGTCTATATGAACTGGGTGGTGAGCGATCGGGGGAGCAGCGGCATGACGGCGATCGTCGCGGTCTCGCTCTATCTCTTAACGATCGCCTTCGCCGTGATCGCCCATCGGTTCTGGGATCGGCCGATCCGCCGCTATCTGAACCGGGGGCGGGGTGGGGCCGCCCCCGCCACCCCGTAACTCTCCCTCAATAGGTATAGCGCAGCGTCGCGAATATCGTGCGCGGGCTGCCATAATAATTGCCGCGTGCGGTCGAGTTGATACGGGCGTAATAGGTCTTGTCGAACACATTGTTGACGTTGACCGACAGGCCCAGCCGCTCGCTGACATCATAGCCGGCGCGCAAGTCCACCACGGCATAGGCGCCTTGCCGCACGATGGTGGAGGGGACGAACGTCCCTTGCGCATTGCGGGTCGCCGCCGCGCCGCCGAAGGTGGAGCTGAACCAAGTCACCCCACCGCCTAGGCTCGCCCCCTGCAACGCCCCGCCCTGCGGCTTATAGTTGGTGAATAGCTTGACCATATGCTTTGGGATGATCGGGGTCAGCGTCAGCCCCTCGACCACCGGGTTGATGTCCGACAGATATTTGGTCCGGGTCAGGCTGTAGCCGCCATTGATCCGCCAGCCCGGCACGATCTCGCCAGAGGCTTCGGCCTCGATCCCTCGCGCGCGGACCTTGCCGAGCTGATAGACGATCAGGATATTGTCGGGATCGTTGATCGTCCGGTTCCGCTGCGTGATCTGATAGGCGGCTGCCGACAGCAACAGCCGCTTGTCCATCAGCGCCAGCTTGGTCCCCGCCTCATATTGGTCGCCGACCAGCGGTTCGATCGGGCGTCCGTCGGGGCGCTGGCGCCCGCCCGAATTGACCGGGCTGAAGCTGTCCGCATAGCTGGCATAGACGTTCCAGTCCCCGGTCACATCCCACACCGCGCCCGCATAGGGGGTGAAGCGGCCGTTAAAGCCATAGCGGGTCGGCGCGGGGATGCTGCCCGATGCGAGCAGCAGGGTGCGGATCGTCGTATCCCACCATGTCACGCGCCCGCCGCCGGTCAGGGTCAGCCCCGCGACCGGGCTCAGCCGCATCTGGCCGTAAATGCCATATTGCTCCACATCGGTCCCGCTGGCGCCGTAAACCTGAGTCACCAGGCGGTTGGTGCCCGGCACGCGGTAGGGGGTCGAAGGGCCATAGGGATTGAGCGGCGGCTCGGGCGGCGAGACGGGATTGAACACGTCGATCGTCGCGAAGTTCGACAGGCGGCTATAATAGGACGTGCCCGAACTTGCCTGATAATCCCAACCCAGGATCAGCGTCTGGTCGCGCCCGAACAGCGGAAAGCTGCCGATCGCGTTGAAATCGAAGGCACGGGTGCTTTGCTTGCTATCGCCGCGATAGGCGATCTGGTTGGTGACGCCGCGATTGGCGGCGGTCACCGGCTGGCTGCCGATATAGCTGTAGATGTCGATGCGATCGACATCGGTGTAAAGCCCGGTCGCGCGCAGCGTCCAGCGGTCGCTGACCCGGTGCGCCAGTTCGGCGAACCCGCTCCACGTCTTGGATTCGAAACGATTCCAGTCGGCGCCCAGATAGGTGGAGCGATCGACCGACAGCAGCCGTCCGTCGCTGCCGTCGCTGCCGCCCACATAGCCGGGCAGGCCCGACTGGATCGCGGGGCGGAAGCGGTCGTAATGGCCGCCGACGGTCAGGGTGGTCCGCTCGCCGATCTTGAGCGACCCCGTCGCATAGGCGGCAACGCGGTTGCGGTGCGCGGTGTCGAAGAACTGATCCTGATCCTGGCTCATCACCCCGAAGCGGAAGCCCAGCCGATCGCTGGCGGGGAGCGAGGCGTCCAACTCCAGCCGGACATTGTCGAAGCTGCCCAGTCCCGCCACCGCCTGCACCCGCGCCGTGTCGAGCGGGCGCTTGCGCACCAGGTTGATGCTGCCCGCCGGATTGCCCGCCCCGCTGAAGAGACCGGCGGGGCCGCGCAGCACTTCGACTCGGTCATAGAAGAACAGGTCCGGCACCACGGCGGGGAAAGCCAGCGCGAAGGTGGGTACGCCATCGATCAGGTAATTGTTGATCGCGAACCCGCGCGAGAAATAGGACGGGTCCTCGCTGCCCACGCCGTTGACGGTGATCCCGTTGGTTGCGGTCAGCGCGTCCTCCAGCGTGAAGAGATTCTGCGCCTCGATCTGGTCGCGCTCGATCACCGTGACGGTGTTGGGAATGTCCTTGAGCGGGGTGACAGTCTTGCCCACCTCTCGGCCATAGCTTTTGCCCAGCACCACGATGTCGTTGCCGGTCTGGTCGAGGTCGTCACGCTCGGCGGGCGGCGCGATGCGATCCGCCATGACCGGCGGTGCCACTTCGGCAAGCGCCGGTGCCGCCACCCCCGACAAAGCCAGCGCAAGCGTCTTCAATGCCGAACCAGTCAGCATGTCGTTCCCCATCTTCTATTGATATGCAGTCGCAATAGAGGGGGTGGGCATCGGGGTAAAGCGAAATCATGACAAAAACATCATGATCCTGAACGGCCTGGTTCTAGCGACCCCTGCGCCTTCTCTTCCCGGTCGGAGACATGCCCTCGGGCGGCTCGGGGGATTCGACCAGTTCGACCATATCAAAAGCATAGCCGACCCAGCCGCGCTGACGCATCGCCTCGGCCATGGCGGCGTCGTTGGCCTGCGCGTCCTTGCGCGACTTGGCATGGCCCCAGAAGACTTCGGTGCGTCCGCCACCCAGATCGGCGACGATCCGCCAATAATGGGTGAAGGGGGCGGAGGTGGGACCGATCGTCTTCACATAGCCATCGGGCATTGTCGCGGTCAGATAGCGGGTCTTGCGTGCCATGACGCCGCCATAGCGCGGTTCGCCCGCTCGCTCATCCCGCTTGACGACGTGATGGCGTCGCGCCTACCGATGCGACGCCGGAATGTTCCGGCAATGATCGCGCCGGTTCCCCCGACAAGGGGGATTAAAAGGGAACGCGGTGAGGGCGGCGACGCCCGAATCCGAGGCTGTCCCTGCAACTGTAAGCGGTGAGCGGAGGCGCAACGGACCGGTGAAGACCGGGCCAGCCACTGGGGAAACCTGGGAAGGCGCGCCATTCGCGATGACCCGTGAGCCAGGAGACCTGCCGGCGTCAGGTCGCTCATGCCTGGTCCAGGGGATGGCCGAGGCTAAGGTCCTTTCCGACGAGCGACGCCAATGGTGGCGGAGGCGCAATGGTTTGCCATGGCGAGTGCGGAATAGCGTCCGGTACGCATGGCATCCGGCCGTTCGGAAACGCAACGGAAGGCCTCGGCTTGTTCGCGACAGGACGCTATGGGCTGTAGAATGATATATCGTAACAGATTCGCATGGAGCCTGTGGAGTGGTGCCGCGCTTCTGCTCGGGGCCGGGGAAGCCAGCGCGCAACGGACAGAGAGGCCGGGGGGCGAGGGGCAGGGGGCGGATGCCACCGTCCTGGTCGTCGGCACGCGCGAGAAACAGGCGTTGGACACACCCAATGCCACGGCCAGCCGGTTGGGCCTGACCCCGCTGGAAACGCCCGCGAGCATCGTGTCGCTGGACGGCGAGACGATCCGCGCCCGCGGCGACCTGTCGATCGTCGAGGCGGAGGCGCGCGCACCTGGCATCGCCAGCGTCGCCAATCCCGGCAATGGCGGCACCGCGCTGTCGGCCCGAGGCTTTTCCGGGCAGGGATCGGTGCTGCAACTGATCGACGGGGTGCGGCTGTTCCCGGCGGCGGGGACGATCACCTTTCCGACCGATCCCTGGATGGTCGAGCGGATCGATATACTCAGCGGTCCCGCGTCGGTCCTGTACGGGCAGGGCGCGCTGGGCGGCGCGGTCAATGTCGTGATGCGGGGGCCGACCGCCCGAACCCATGGCCAGGCCGAGATCGGATATGGCGCGCAGGACAGTTTTCGCGCAAGCGCCGGGATCGGCGGGCCGCTGGGCGATAGCTTGGGCTACCGCGTCGATGCCAGCTATCGCCGATCGGACGGCTATGTCGATCGGGGGCATTCGGACAGCGTCGCGCTGTCGGGGACATTGAAATGGACGCCATCGCCGGTCTTCGCGGTGACGGTGCGCGGCGATCATGGCGACCAGCGGCCGATCGGCTATTTCGGTACGCCGCTGATCGACGGGAAACTCGATCTGCGGATACGCGACCGCAACTATAATGTTGGTGACAGTCGGATGCGGTTTCGTGACGACCGTGCCTCGGTCCGGATCGACTGGACGCCGAGTGCGAATGTCAGCCTGTCCAACATCGCCTATTATCTGACCAGCGATCGATTCTGGCGCAACCTGGAGGATTATTGCTGGGTCTCCGCCAACGGCCGGTGCGCGGACGGTTCGACGGGCACGCCGGGCACGATCCGGCGGAGCAGCAATTACGGCATTCGCCACGACCAGACCCAATGGGGCGATCAGGCGAGTGTGACGTGGCGCGCCGGGCTGGCCCCGGGCATCGCCAACGCGCTGGTGATCGGCGGGGAGGCCAATCTGGTCCGCTTCACCCATGAGAATGACTTCGGGTCGGACGCGCAGGTCGACGCGGTCGATCCCTTCGCCTTCGATCCGGGCCGTTTCCTGGATACGCAGGGGATCGCGCCCCGTTACCGCACCCGCACGGCGGCGCTGGCAATATTTGCCGAGGACCGGGTGACGCTGGGCCGCCACTGGTCGGTGGTCGGCGGCTTCCGCTACGAGGAAAATCAGGTGCGGCGCTGGGCAATCGCCTATCCGGGGGGCGTGCGGACCGACAGCTTCGCCTTCGAAAAGACCTTCCGCAACGCCACCTGGCGGGCGGGCGTCGTCTATCAGCCCATGCCGACCCTGTCGCTCTACGGCCAATATGCCACTGGCGTCGATCCGCTGGGCACGCTGACCACCGTGTCGACGGGGCAGGTGGCGTTCAGCAATGCGCGCGGCAACCAGATCGAGGCCGGAGCCAAGTGGCTGTTCCTGAACGGGCGCGGCACCGCGACGCTGGCGGCCTATCGCATCGTGAAGACCGGACTGCTGGCGCAGCGCACCCTGTCGAGCCCGGTCGAACAGGTCGGGCAGCGATCCGCGCAAGGGGTGGAGGCGGCGGTGACGCTCGACCTGCCGCAGGGGTTCGGGATCGATGCCAATGGCACGCTGCTGGACGCGCGGTTCGACGATTTCCGTTCGGGCGGGACTGACTATGGCGGGCGCACGCCGCCCAATGTGCCCGAGGCGCTTGGCAATCTCTGGCTGCGCTGGGACGCCACGACGCGGATGCAGGCCCGCGGTGGCCTGCGCTATGTCGGGCGGCGCTTCTCGGACAATGGCAATGCCTTTCGCATTCCCGGCTATGCGACGGTGGATGCCACCCTGTCCTATGCGCTGACCCCGCAAATGGCGGTCGATGTCCGGGTCTATAACCTGTTCGACAAGGCCTATGCGATCACCGCTTATGGCGACCAGCAATGGATATTGGGGCGTCCGCGCTCGCTGGACATCGGCCTTCGTGCCGCGTTCTGATCGATCCTGGGGAAGGACGGCCGTGCGGCTGGCCTTCCTCACCCATCGCTGGGCTGGGATCGTCGCCTGCCTGTTCTTCGCGATGTGGTTCGCAAGCGGGCTGGTGATGATCTACGTGCCCTATCCTGCGCTGCCCCCGGCGGATGCCTGGATGGGGGCGGAGCCGATCGACTGGAGCCGCGTCGTCCATCCGCCCGCCGGAACCGAAGCCCGGCGGATCACGCTGGAGATGCGCGACGGCGCGCCGGTCTGGCGGATCGAGGACGGGGAGGGCGACACCCGCATCCTGTCGGCGACGACGGGCATCGCCCCCGGTGCGGTCGATGCCCCGCTGGCCGTCCGCGTGGCGGCGCGCTTCGGACGGGCATCGGTCGAGCGTGTCGAGCGGGTTACCCGTGACCAATGGACCGTCGCGGGTGGATTCGACCGGCATCGGCCCTTGTGGAAGGCGACGTTGGCCGATGTCGCCGGGACCCAGATCTATATCTCCGACCTGACCGGCCAGCCGGTGCAGCGAACGACCCGGGGGCAGCGCTTCTGGAACTGGCTGGGATCGGTGCCGCACTGGATCTACCCGACGGTGCTGCGCCGCGACAATCAGGCATGGCGGCAGGTGGTGATGTGGCTGTCCGGCCCGTGCATCGCAGTGGCGCTGACCGGGATGTGGATCGGCATTTTGCGGATGCGGATCGGGCGGCGGCGTTATCGCGGCGGGCGGGTGACGCCCTATCATGGCTGGATGGTCTGGCATCATATCAGCGGCCTGCTGGGCGGGGTGATGCTGACGACCTGGATCGTCAGCGGATGGTTGTCGGTCGATCCGTGGCATGGCTTTGCCGGAGGCGTCGCACCTGAGGCGGCGATGCGCGCCTATGCGGGACAGGCGGGCTCGCCCCGAGCGCTGGGCCGGTTGCGGCGGATTGCCCAAGGTGCGCGAAGTGTCGAATGGAGCGGCGATGCCGGGCTCCGCCGGATCGCGATCGATCGTGCCTCCCCGCATCCACGCTGGCTGGAACAGGCGAGCCTGGCTCCGGCGCGTCCAGCCGATCCGGTCGGGGCCGCGGCGCTGTTGGTCCCGGCCGGGCATGTCGTGCGGACCGAGACCCTAATCGAACCCGATTTCTACTGGACCGATGCCGCGCGTCTGCCGCTGATCCGGCTGCGCTTCGACGATGCCGCGCGGACCTGGCTCTATGTCGATCCGATGAGCGGTGCGCTGGTCCGGCGACAGGATCGGGTGCGGCGGGCCTATCGCTGGGTCTATTCCTTTCTCCACACCTGGGACTGGCCCTGGCTGACCGCGCGACGCCCGGTCTGGGACCTGTGGATGTGGCTATGGTCGATCGCCGGACTGGTGCTGTCGATCAGCGGCGTGGTGCTCGGCTGGCGGCGGTTGCGCCGCCCCGTCGCGCGAAGGCGTTAAAACATCATTGCCGGGGTTGGCGCGAGGGGGGCACGCCGCTTAGATGGGCGGCATGTGGCAACTCTTTCAATTCCCGCTCTGTCCCTTTTCGCGCAAGGTCCGGCTGCTGCTCGGGGAAAAGGGCGTCGGATATGAGTTGGTCCGGGAGTCGCCGTGGCAGCGGCGCGACGAGTTCCTCGACATGAACCCCGCCGGCCAGACCCCGGTGATGGTCGATGAGGAGCGCGGCGTCCTGCTGGTCGACTCGATGGCGATCTCCGAATATTTCGAGGAGACGGTCGAAAAGTCGGCGATGATCAACGGCACCGCAGTCAACCGCGCCGAGATCCGGCGGCTGGTGACGTGGTTCGACACGCATTTCTATCAGGACGTGACCGGCCCCTTGCTCCACGAGCGCATGGTCAAGCGGGTCGCACGCGTCGGCAGCCCCGATGCCAAGGGCCTGCGCGAGGCGATGAAGGCGGCGGTCGGGCATCTCGACTATACCGATTATCTGCTCGATCATCGCAACTGGCTGGGCGGTGCGACGATGAGCCTCGCCGATCTGGCGGCGGCGGCGCAGATTTCGGTCGCCGATTATCTGGGTGGCATCGACTGGAAGGGACACGAACAGACCGCGCGCTGGTATCGCGGGCTGAAGAGCCGTCCTTCCTTCCGCCCGCTTCTGTCCGAGCGGATGGAGATGGTCGCGCCGCCATCGCATTATGACAATGTCGACTTCTGACGCCGCGCCCGCCGGGCGGATCGGCATCGACGATTTCCTGGCGGTCGACATCCGCGTCGGCACCGTCATCGCCGCCGAGCCCTTTCCGGAGGCGCGCAAGCCCGCGATCAAGCTGACCATCGACTTCGGTCCCGTCATCGGGGTCAAGCGATCTTCGGCGCAGATCACCCGGCATTATACCCCCGAGACACTGGTGGGGCGGCAGGTGGCGGCGGTAGTCAACTTCCCGCCGCGCCAGATCGGTCCGATGATGTCCGAGGTTCTGACCCTGGGTTTCCCCGATGCGGAGGGGCAGGTGGTGCTGATCGCGCCGGACCTGGCCGTGCCCAATGGCGGGCGGTTGTTCTAGGAGATTCGCTTGGCCTTCGGCTTCGCTCCGTTCAACCTGAACGAAGTCGAAGGCTATATGTCAGCGTCTGTTAGCGTTAACATTTCTCTTGCGCCTTGTGCCCCGACGCGTACCATCCCGCCTCGACCGTAGGGAATAACCCACGGAGAATAGGAGGGGTTATGAAATCCAATCGCTTGGCCCGCCATGCGCTGGCCGCCTTGCTAACGCTCTCGGTGGCGGCGCCCGCCATCGCGCAGAGCGACAAGATGGCGCCGATCGCCATTCCCGCGCAGCCCAATGCCATTGCGCTGAACACCGGCCCGCTGCCCGGTGCGAAGAACAAGGAAAGCTGGCACAGCCAGTATGACAGCGTCTTCGCCCGCAACGTGACGCAGGCGACGCTGACCCCCTTCCTCCCCGATCCCGCCAAGGCGACCGGCACCGCCGTGATCGTCGCGCCCGGCGGCGGCTTTCGTACCCTGTCGATGCAGAATGAGGGCTGGGACGTGGCCAAGGCCCTGGCCGATCGCGGGATCGCGGCCTTCGTCCTCAAATACCGGCTGAACCAGACGCCCGCCGACATGGGCGAGTTCGAAAAGTCGATGACGGCGATGTTCTCCGCCGTGGCGCGTCCCACCACGCGCCCCAGCCCGGAGGAGGCGCTGAAGGGCCTGGCACCCCAGATCGCCGACTCGCGCGCCGCCTTCGCATTGGTCCGTCAGCGGGCGGGCGAGTGGAAGGTCGATCCCAACCGGATCGGCATGGTCGGCTTCTCGGCGGGTGCGATGCTGACCGTCGCGACCGTGCTCGACGGACAGGCCAAGCCCGCCTTTATCGGCGACATTTATGGCCCGCTCCAGCCGATGACGGTCCCTGCCGACGCGCCACCAATGTTCGCCGCGATCGCCGCCGACGATCCGCTGTTCGCGGGCAAGGGCTTCGGCCTGATCGATGGCTGGATGGCAGCGAAGAAGCCGGTCGAGTTCCACCTCTATGGCCAGGGCGGTCATGGTTTCGGCATGTATCCGAAGAAGACCACCAGCACCGGCTGGTTTGACGCCTTTTACCGCTGGATGGTGATGGAAGGATTCCAGACGCCCAAGGCGAACTGATCCTTCCGTGTAAGTCAAGGGTGACCACCCTGTGGGTGGTCACCCCCTTCCCGCGCCGGGGAGGATCATTCGATGCTCTTCGAGGCCTGCTCGAACAGGTCCTTGGACAGGCCCGGAATGCCGACGATCCGGATCAACTCCGCACACATCAACTGCGAGCGCTTGGTGTCGAACCGCCGCCAGCGACCGAGCGGCGGCAATAGCTTGGCCGCCGTCTGCGGGTTCAACCGGTCCAGCGCGATCAACTGATCCGCCAGGAAGCGATAACCCGATCCATCGGCGGCATTGAGCGCACGCTGGTTCATCCCGAATGCGCCGATCAGCGCGCGGGCCCGGTTGGGATTGGCGAGGGTGAAGTCGGGATGCTCGGCCAGCTTCGCGACCATCGCCCCGGTGTCGCTGCGCGAGGACAGGGCCTGGGTCTGGAACCATTTGTCGAGAACCAGCGGATTGTCGGCATAGCGGTCGTGAAAGCGCGCCAGCGCCACCTCCCGCTCGGGTGCGTCGGAATTGACCAGCGTGGTCAGCGCCGCCTGACGGTCGGTCATATTGTCCGCCGCCTCGAACTGCGCAAAGGCAAGCGCCGCCGCATCGGGCGCGCCGCTGGCCGCGATATAGCCGAGCGCGACGTTGCGCAGGCGCCGCCGACCCTTGGCATCGGGCGAATAGGCATAGGGGCCCTGCGCCATTTCGGCATAGAGCCGCCGCCACACCGGCTCCAGCGCATGGCCCAGCCGCTTGCGCAGTTCCTCGCGCGCGGCGTGGATCGCGTCGGGATCGACCGTCACCAGTTGATCGCCGATGAAATTCTCCGAGGGCAGCAATACGGCTTCGGCCAGGAAGGCGGGCTCCAGCCCTTCCGATTCCAGCGTGCGCGCGACCGCGTCGATCACCGCGTCGGCCTGGACCGTGCCGTCGATCGTGCCCGCGACCAGCGTGTCGAGCATCAACTGCTGCATCGCCTCGTACCGGGCGAAGGGATCGTCGTCATGCGCCGACAGAAAGGCCAGATCCGCCGCCGTCCGGTCGCTTTCGATCACCACCGGCGCGGAAAAGCCGCGATTGATCGACAGGACGGGGCGCTCGGTGATGGCCTCGAACACGATCGTCTCGGCCACCTGATCGAGCAGGATCAGCCGCTCATCGGTCAGCGGGCGTCCCGTTTCCGCGCCGAACAGCCGGACCTTGAGCGGCAGCAGCATCGGCTGCTTCACATTCTGTCCCGGTGTGGTGGGGACGTGCTGCGCCAGTCGCAATTCGGCGCGCCCGCCACCGGCTTCATGGTACAAGCCCGCCGACACGCGCGGCGTGCCCGCCTGGCTGTACCAGAGGCGGAACTGGGTCAGGTCGACGCCGCCCGCTTCCTCCATACAGGCGACGAAATCCTCGCAGGTGGCGGCGGTGCCGTCGAAGCGGCTGAAATACAGGTCGGTGGCGGCGCGAAACTTCGTCGGGCCCAGGATCGTCGCCATCATGCGGATCAGCTCGGCACCCTTGTTATAGATGGTCGCCGTGTAGAAATTGCTGATCTCGATATAGCTTTCCGGGCGAACCGGATGCGCGAGCGGGCCCGAATCCTCGGGAAACTGGCTGGCGCGAAGCCCGCGCACATCCTCGATCCGCTTGACCGCGGCCGATCCCTGATCGGCGGAGAAACTCTGGTCGCGATAGACGGTGAAGCCTTCCTTGAGGCTCAACTGGAACCAGTCGCGGCAGGTGATCCGGTTGCCCGACCAGTTGTGGAAATATTCATGCGCGACGACGGCGGCGATCGCGTCATAGTCGTAATCGGTCGCGGTGTCGGGATCGGCCAGGATGTAGCGGCTGTTGAAGATGTTCAGCCCCTTATTCTCCATCGCGCCGAAGTTGAAATCGTCGACCGCGACGATGTTGAACACGTCCAGGTCATATTCGCGGCCATAGACGCGCTCGTCCCACGCCATGGACAGCTTCAGGGCGTGGAGCGCATGATCGGTCTTCGCCAGATCGGCGGCGCGCACCCAGATGCCCAGCTGTACCTCGCGCCCGCTCATTGTGGTGAAGGTCGCGGCGTTGACCGCCAGATCGCCCGCCACCAGCGCGAAGAGATAGGAGGGCTTGGGGAAGGGATCGTGCCACTCCGCCCAGTGGGTGCCGTCATCATTCTCGCCCTTCGCCACCGGATCGCCATTGGCGAGCAGCACCGGATAGCGCCCCCGGTCGGCGGTCATCCGCACCCGGTAGACGCTCAGGACATCGGGCCGGTCGGGAAAGAAGGTGATGCGGCGAAACCCCTCCGCCTCGCACTGGGTGCACAGATTGCCGCCCGAGGCATAGAGGCCCATCAACTGGGTGTTGCTTTCGGGAGCGATCGTCACCTCGGTCTCGACGACATGCGCGTCGCCGGACAGCGGCACGACCAGTTGCTCGCCTTCGATCCGCCAGTCGTCGACCACCACGCCATCGACCATGACCGACAGCGGCGTCTGGCCCGCACCGTCGAGGCGCAGCGGCTCGTCATGCGCCCCGCTCCGCTCGACCGTCAGCGCGGCGCGGACCCGCGTCTCGGCGGGGTCGAGCCGGAAGTCGAGCGCGACCTGCGGCACCGCCCAGGCCGGCGGCGTATAATCCTCTCGCCGGATAGCGGCGGGGGTTATATCGGGCTGGGCGGCGCTGCGCTGAATGTCCATGGCCGGAATATAGCCCTGGTGGGCCCGTCCGACCACCTGCGCGGCGGGAAAAACCGGAATTCAGCCTCACGGGCGGGGTGATCGCGGGAGGGGGCGTGATACGCCTATGCCACACCCTGTCCCCCGAAAGGTCCTGCATGTCGCGTTCGACGGCTCTGCTGCCGCTGTTTCTCCTGTCCACCGCCGCCTTCGCGCATGACCATGATCACCTGGCTCATCAGGCCGCCGGCGCTGCGCCCGCACAGGCCGCGGGCCCGCGCAGCCCGGCCGAGCGCAATGCCATCGTCACCGCCGCGCTTCCCGAGGATCAGGCCGCGTTGAAGGCGCATGTGATGTTCCTCGCCTCCGACGCGATGGCGGGCCGGGAGGCCGGAACGCGCGATTACGACATCGCCGCACAATATGTCGCCGCGCAATTCTATGCCGCGGGCCTTCGCCCCGGCGGCGATGACGGCGGCTATCTGCAGAAGGTGCCGCTGGTCGCCTATAATGTCGCGGACCAGGGCAGCGCGATGTGGACCCCGGCGGGTGGCCAGGCGCGGGAATTGGTGTTCGGGGAGGATTTCGTGCCCTCGCCCGTGCCCGATGCCAAGGAAACCAGCCTGTCCGCGCCGGTCGTCTTCGTCGGCTATGGCATCGACGCGCCGCAATATGGCCTGACCGATTACAAGGGCGTCGATGTGCGCGGCAAGATCGTCGCCTTCGTCCCGGGCACGCCCGAGGGGCTGGGCGGCGAGGAGCGCGCCTTTTTCGGATCGGCGGGGAACAAGGCGTCGCTCGCCGCCGCGCGTGGCGCGGTCGGCGCGGTCCAGATCGATATGCCGCGCGCGGGTGGGCGGCAGCGGCCCTTCGCCGCGCTCGCCCGCTATTACAATGCGCCGCGCGTGACCTGGGCGAATCCGGACGGCACCGCCCATGCGATGACGCCTTCGACGCCGGTGCTCGGCACCCTGTCGCAGGCCGGGGCGGCCAAGCTGTTCGGCCAGGGATGGGGTGCCGTAGTCAAGGCCGCCGCGAACCCCAAGCCCGCCTATAAGCCGTTAATGCCCAAGGGCCAGTTGACGGTCGCCTCGAAGACCAGCTTCAAGCCGATGGACAGCGGCAATGTCATTGGCCTGATCCCCGGCAGCGATCCCAGGCTGAAGGACGAGGTGGTCGTGCTGTCGGCGCATCTCGACCATATCGGCACCAATGAGGGCGGCGATGGCGACCGGATCAACAACGGCGCGCTCGACAATGCCATCGGCATCGCCAGCCTGATCGAGGAGGCGAAGCGGTTCAAGACCGCCGCCACCCCGCCCAAGCGCACGGTCATGTTCCTGGCGGTGACGGCGGAGGAAAAGGGGCTGGTCGGCTCGGACTATTTCGCCAACCATCCGACCGTGCCGCTCAAGTCGATCGTCGCCGACGTCAATCTCGACATGCCGATCCTGACCTATAAGTTCGAGGATATGGTGGTGTTCGGTGCCGACCGATCGACGCTGGGCCCGATCGTGCGCAAGGCGGTGGGCGCGATGGGCCTGCCCGTCTCGCCCGATCCGATGCCGGAGGAGGGGATTTTCGTCCGCTCCGACCATTTCCGCTTCGTGCAGAAGGGCATCCCCTCGGTCTTCCTGTGGCCGGGACAGAAGGGGCCGGGCAAGGCGGCGGTCGAGGATTTCATGAGCCACCGCTATCACCGCCCCGGCGACGAGGTGGACCAGGGCATCGACTGGAGCCAGGGGCCGCGCTTCGTCAGCGTGAACTATGCCATCGCCCGCGAAATCGCCGATGCGCCCGAGCGGCCGGTGTGGAACAAGGGCGATTATTTCGGCACGCTCTACAAGGGGCCGATGGCGGCGAAGTGATGCGTGCCACCGCTTTCCGCAGCCAAGCCGCCCCCCATCCGTTCAGCCTGAGCGTAGTCGAAGGCGAAGGGATGAGCTTGGCCAGGTGGCCCGTCCGGGGCATGCACTTCGACTTCGCGCAGTGCGAACGGAGGTAGGGTGAGCAAGCTATTCGTCTTCGGCATGGGCTATGCTGCCGGTCATCTGGCGGCGCTGCTGGAAGGGCGCGGCTGGTCCGTTTCGGGCACCACCCGCGACGGGCGCGGCGGCACGCTCCGCTTCGACGACCGGGAAAGCGTGGAGACGCAGATCGCCGCCGCCACGCATATCCTGTCCTCCGTCCCACCCGAGGGCGAGCATGATCCGGTGCTGGTCGCTTACGGCGCGCACCTCCTGAAATCGGACGCCTGGATCGGCTATCTGTCCTCGACCGGCGTGTATGGCGACACCGGCGGCGCGTGGGTGGACGAAACCGCGCCGATCGGCTCGGGCCGCCGCGCGGCGCGGGCGGTGGCGGATGCGGACTGGCAGGCGCTGGGCGCGCGGGTGTTTCGCCTGCCCGGCATCTATGGTCCCGGCCGCTCGCCGATCGACCGGGTTCGCGGCGGTCGGGCGCACCGCGTCGGGCTGGCGGGGCAGGTGTTCAGCCGGGTGCATATCGCCGATATCGTATCGGGCGTGATCGCCGGGTTCGACGGCCCGGCGGGGGCCTATAACCTGGCCGACGATTTCCCCTGCGACCAGGATGCCGTCGTCTCCTATGCCGCCACGCTTGCAGGGATGCCGCCGCCGCCGCTGGTCCCGCTGGAGAGCCTGTCGGCGGCGGCGCGGGGTTTCTATGCCGAGAACCGGCGGGTGGCCAATGGCAAGGCGAAGCGGGTGTTGGGCTGGCGGCCCCGCTATCCCGATTACCGGTTGGGCCTGCGGGCCTTGAGCGCGATGACCAGCCCGGCGGCCGTCACCGCCGCCCCCGCGCCCGCCAGCAGCGACCAGCGATAGCCCTCGAACACCGTCGACAGGCTCATCGCGATCACCGGCACGATGACGCTGGAATAGGCCGCCTTGGCCGGGCCGATCGCGCGCAGCACGCGGTAATAGAGCGGAAAGGCCAGGGCCGAGGCGAACAGGCCGAGATACAGGATGCCGGCGACATAGCCGACCCGCATCTCGAACACCGGCGGGCCGTTCAGGCTATAGGCGATGATCGCGTCCAGCGCCGCGCCCGTCAGCATCGCGACGCTCAAGGTCGCGTGCATCGGGAAGCGCTTGGCGGTCTTGGTCGCCTGCATGACGTTGGCGGTGGAGGCGGACAGGATCGCGATGATGGTCAGCGCGATGCCGGTCAGCGCGCGCGTGGGACCGGCGGGATCGACCCGCGCCTCATGCACGAACAACAGGGCCGCGCCGGCCATCGCGATCCCCGATCCGATCAGCAATTGCCGCCCCATACGCTGGCCCAGAAACAGCCGCGCGAAACCGGCATTGGGGATCAGCAGCATCGCGAACACCACCGCGACCAGCCCGGAGGTGATGTACGCCTCCGCCCGGTAGACGAAGTTGAAGTTCAGCACGAACTGGAACAGCCCGATCCCGGCGGCGAACAGCCAGCCGGTGGTATCCAGGCGGAAACTCTCCCGCCGGGCCAGGGCAAAGGCCCCCATGGCGAGCCCGCCGATCAGGAAGCGATAGCTGACCGACCAGGTGGCGGGGACGACGGTGATCTGGTCGCGGATGACCAGCCAGGTCGATCCCCAGATCAGCGTGACGATCGCAAAGGGGATCAGGATCGCGGCGCGGGTCGAACGCGGGGCGGTGTCGAACTCGCTCATGTCGAAACCGTGCCCAAGGCGGCGATCGCATCGGCCAGCCGCGCGACCTGATGGCCGTCGCTGTCCCAGGCGGTGACGAGGCGAATTTCCCCCTCCGCCCAGTCGTAGAAGTCGAATCCCTGGGCGCGGAGGCTTGCGGCTTCCTCGGGGGTGGCGCGCAGGAAGAGCTCGTTCGCCTCGACCGGGTGGACCAGCCGGTCGCCGCCCGCGCCCGCCAGCCGCTCGGCACAGGCATTGGCGAGTGCGCCATTGGCGATCCACAGGTCATCCTCGACCATCGCCAGCACCTGCGCCGCCAGATAGCGGCCCTTGGACATCAACAACCCCGCACGCTTGCGGCGGCGGCGGGTGACATCGGCCAGGCCGGGCTTGAAGAAGACCAGCGCCTCCGCGCTCATCGCGCCATTCTTGACGAAGCCGAAGGACAAGGCCTCGACCCCCGCCTGCCAGGTCAGCGCGGCGGGCGTGCAACCCAGCCGCGCGACGGCATTGGCGAAGCGCGCGCCGTCCATGTGGAAGCCGAGGCTCCGTTCCTTCGCCAACGCGCCGATCGCGGCGACCTCTTCGGGATTGTAGACGCGGCCATATTCGGTGGCGTTGGTGATCGAGATGGCGTGCGGCTGGACCCGGTGCACGTCGTTGGCGATGGCGTCGATCACCGTCCGGATCGTATCGGGGGTCATCTTCGCCCCCTCGCCATCGGCCAGCATCAGCTTGGCACCATGGGTGTAGAATTCGGGCGCCCCGCCCTCGTCATTCTGGATATGCGAGTCGCGGTGGCAGACCACACCACCATGAGGCGGGCAGAGCGCGGCCAGCGCCAGGCAGTTGGCGGCGGTCCCGGTGGGCACCCACAGCACTTCCACCTCGGTCCCGAACAGCTCGGACAGCCGCTCGTCCAGCGCCCGGGACCAACGATCGCCGTCATAGGCGGTGTCCATCTGGTCCGCTGCGGCGATGGCCTTCATCACCTTGGGGTGGATACGGGCGGCATTGTCCGAGAAGAAGCGCATGACCCAGGCGTTTGGGGGAGGCGGCGGATCACGTCAACACCACCTCCCTATTCGATGGGGTGGGCGGTTCGCCGTCCCGATCAGTGCGGCACCATGCCCAGTTCCACCCCGGTCTTGTCGTGCAGGGCGAAGCGGTCGATCAGATCGGCGCTCGCCTGATTATAGCCGATCACCTCGACCAGCGAGCCGTCGCGCCGTAACCGCGCCACGATCTTGTCGAGCGCGCCGACACCCGAAATGTCCCAGAAATGCGCTGCGGATACGTCGATCAGCACCGGCCGCCCCTGTTCGGGAAGGAAGGCGCGGGTGAAGCGGTCGACAGAGGCGAAGAATATCTGCCCCGTCACCCGGTAGCGTATCGCCTCGTTCTCCTCGGTCCGCTCGACCGCGAACAGGCGGCGGACCTTGCCGGCGAAGAAGATGCCCGACAGCAGCACCCCCGCCAGCACCCCCTGCGCCAGGTCGCGGGTCGCGACCACGACCGCAACCGTCACCAGCATGACGACCGACGATGTCGGCGGATGGCGGCGCAGATTGGCGATCGAATTCCAGCTGAACGTCCCGATCGACACCATGATCATGACGGCGACCAGCGCGGGCATCGGGATGCGCCCGACGATCGGCCCCAGCCCGGCGAGCAGGATCAACAGCACCACGCCGGCCGTCAGGGTCGACAGCCGCTTGCGCCCTCCTGAACTGACATTGATGACCGACTGGCCGATCATCGCGCAACCGCCCATGCCCCCGACCAGCGCGGCGGCGATGTTCGCCCCGCCCTGCCCCATGCATTCGCGGCGCTTGTCGCTGTCGGTGTCGGTCATGTCGTCGACGATCTGCGCGGTCAGCAGCGATTCGAGCAGGCCGACGGCGGCCATGGTCAGCGAGTAGGGGAGGATGATCCGCAGCGTCTCGAAGGTCAGCGGCACGTTGGGGAGGGCAAGGCTGGGCAAGCCTTCGGGCAGGCGGCCCATGTCGCCGACGGTGCGCACCGGCAGGCCCATGGCGATGCTGATCGCGGCCAGCACGAGGATCGCGACCAGCGGCGAGGGGACCGCCTTGGTCACGCGCGGCAGCAGGTAGATGATGGCGAGCCCGCCCGCGACCATCGCATAGCTGTGCCAGGTCACGCCGGTCAGTTGCGGCAGCTGCGCCATGAAGATCAGGATGGCGAGTGCGTTGACGAAGCCGGTGATGACGGAGCGCGAGACGAACTGCATCATCAGGTCGAGGCGCAATATCCCTGCGACGATCTGGATCAGCCCCATCAGGATGGTCGCGGCGAACAGATAATCGACGCCGTGGTCGCGGACCAGCGGCGTGACTACGACCGCGACGGCGGCGGTCGCGGCGGAGATCATCGCGGGCCGCCCGCCCAGGAAGGAGATGACGATCGCGATCGCGACCGAGGCATAGAGCCCGACGCGGGGATCGACGCCGGAGATGATCGAAAAGCCGATCGCCTCGGGAATCAGGGCCAGCGCTACGACGAGCCCGGCGAGTACGTCGCGACGCGCTTCGCCCAGGCTGGCGAACCATTGGGTTCGATAGGTTTGAGCAGTCATGAAAATACCAGAATATCGCGCATGACGCTCGCTCTCTCGGAACGGGAGCGGGGTAGGGTCATGCATTCTGTTGTCCGGCGGATCGGCGGCCGGAATAGCCACCCGGAATTGCACCGGGTCCTTGCGAATGGCCGCGCGTTTAACGGCGAAGGGGGGGACAGGGCAAGCCCTTACGTCTCATGGTTTTGGTTCGCGCAGAGGCGCGGAGGACGCAGAGAGCATGATAGTGATCTGCTCTCAATTCCTCCCCTGCAAGGGGGGGGGACCATCCGTAGGATGGTGGAGGGGTGTCACCAGGCGTGAGCGTGGTCTCACCTAACGAGTGGGTACACCCCTCCGTCAGGCCTTCGGCCTGCCACCTCCCCTTGCAAGGGGAGGAATGTCGATTGTTTCTCTGCGCCTCCGCACCTCTGCGCGAACCAAATTTCTTCGCGCCATCGCGTCTTTGCATGAGCTATGAGTGGATGCGCGAAGCCGCGATGACATCCCCCGCCCGGAAGCGTGCGTTATTCCTCTTCGTCGCGCTCGTCGGGCGGGCGGCGATCCTCCGGCGGCGGGCCTGCGCGGTCGGGGCGGCGGCGGCCGGGGCCGACGGTGATCGATCCGTCGTCGCCCATCCGCATATCCAGGCCCATGCCCTGGATGATGTCGCCGACGGGATCGCTTTCCTCCGGCATAACTTCCTCGTCCATGCCATTGGTAATGGCGTCGGGATCGACCTGTTCCTCGACCACCGGTGCCGCAACCGGCGGGATGTCGAGCGCGGACTGCATGAAGGCGCGCCAGATACGCGCGGGCACGCCGCCGCCCGACAGGCCGGGATTGGGCTTGTTGTCGTCATTGCCGACCCACACGCCCACCACCAGATCGCGCGCGAAACCCATGAACAGCGCGTCGCGCGAGTCCTGCGTCGTGCCGGTCTTGCCATAGGCATCGACGGTCAGCAGCGCCTGCCGCCCCGTCCCCGTCTTGATCGAGGAGGACAGCAGGTCGAGCATCCCGTCATGCACGGCGGAGGAAAAGCCCGTCTTGCGGTTGGTCAGCGACTGATACCAGCCCTTGTCGCGCACCTCGGTCAACCCATGGGGCGTGACCGGGTAACTTTCATTGGCGACTGCGGCATAGGCGGCGGTCAGCTCCAGCAGGCTGACGGTCGAAGTGCCCAGGCCGATCGTCGCCTCGTTGGCGATCGGGGTGGTGATGCCCAGGTCTCGCGCCGCCTTGATCACCGACTTCACACCCACCGCCTGGGTCAGCCGCGCGGCGGCGACGTTCGACGACCGGGCAAAGGCCTGGCGCAACGTGATCTTGCCCAGATAGCGCCCATCGCTGTTGCGCGGCTTCCACCCGGCGATGTCGATCGGCTCGTCCTCGATCGTCGAGTCCGGCGTCATGCCCGAACGCAGTGCGGCGAGATAGACGAACAGCTTGAACGCCGAACCCGGCTGGCGCCGCGCCTGGGTGGCGCGGTTGAACGGGCTCTTGGAATAATCCTTGCCGCCGACCATCGCGACGACACGGCCATCGGGGCGCATCGCGACCAGCGCGACCTGTGCCTGGTTGAGCCCGGCGCTGCGCACCGTTCGCTCGGCAATCCGCTGGAGCCGCGGGTTGAGCGTCGTCTGGACCGTCGCCTCGGTCTTGATCTCGCCCGCCTGGTCGCGCGCCTCGGGCAGCACCCAGTCGGCGAAATAGGTGCCGCTGGGCAGCGTCTCGGGCCGCGAGGCGAGCACGCGCTGTGGCTGGACCGCGTCGGCTTCACGCTTGGTCAGGAAGCCCGCATCCTCCATCGCCGCGACGACGACGGCCTGCCGCGCCCGCGCGCCCTTCAGATTGGTGGTGGGGGCAAGGCGGGAGGGCGCCTTGACCAGGCCCGCGAGCATCGCCGCCTGGCCGATGTTCAGCCTGTCCGGCGTGCGGCCGAAATAATGTTTCGAGGCGGCGGTGATGCCGTACACATTGTCGCCGAAATAGACGTTGGACAGATAGCGCGACAGGATCTCGTCCTTGGTCAGCCACGCCTCCAGCCAGAAGGCGATCATCGCCTCGCGGATCTTGCGGCCCGCCGTGCGGTCGGAATCCAGAAACGCGTTCTTCGCCAGCTGCTGGGTGATGGTCGATCCACCCTCGCGCACCCCGCCCGATCCGACATTGTGCCAGGCGGCGCGCAGGATGCCGCGCGGGTCGATGCCCCAGTGCGAGTAGAAACGCCGGTCCTCGATCGCCATGAACGCCTCACGCACATGGGCGGGCAGCTTGGCGGCATCGACCGGCGCCCCGATGATCGCCCCGCGCCGGGCGATCGGCGTGCCGTCATCGGCGGTCAGCGTGATCGAGGGCGGCGTCGGCGGCTGGAGCGATCGCGACAGCGGTGCGGTGATCGCCAGCCAGATGATCGCCAGCACCAGCAGGATGATGCCCGCGCCCGCACCCCGCGCGATCCACCGGCCCCAGCGAATGGGGCGACGCCGCGGCTCCGGCCCGGCATCCTCCTCGTCGGGGCCGAAGGACCAGCTTTGGGTCTCCGCATCGTAAAGCGGATAATGGGCCCCCACCGGCTCATAGGGGCGGTCCAAAGGGGTACGATCGGGATTGAACGGGTCGGGGCGCATCACAGGGTTCCGGCGGTCGGCCACTCGCGTGTATTACTCCACCAGAACACCGCGCGCAAGCTCATGCCCGTGTTTACCCTGTTTGCGGCACCTCGGGCAAGCGCTCGACCGAGGGCGTGTCCTCGATCAGGCCGGCGCGGTGCGCGACGATGGTCGGGACCAGCGCCTGGCCCGCGACATTGATCGCGGTGCGCCCCATGTCGAGGATCGGATCGATCGCCAGCAACAGCCCGGCGCCCTCCAGCGGAAGGCCCAAGGTCGACAGGGTCAGCGTCAGCATGACGACCGCGCCCGTAAGCCCGGCGGTCGCCGCCGAACCCAGCACCGAGACGAGCACGATCAGCACATAATCGCCGACATGCAGCGGCAGGCCATAATATTGGGCGACGAACAGCGCCGAGATGGCGGGATAGATGGCGGCGCACCCATCCATCTTGGTCGTCGCGGCAAAGGGCACCGCAAAGGCCGAATAGGCGCGCGGCACGCCCAGCCGCCGCTCCACCGCATCCTCGGTGACGGGCAGGGTGGCGATCGAGGAACGCGACACGAAGCCCAACTGGATCGCGGGCCAGGCAGCGGCATAGAAGCGCTTGGGCGACAGGCCATTGGCGAGCAGCAGCAGCGGATAGACGACGAACAGGACGAGGCCGAGCCCGATATAGATGGCGAGCGCAAAGCTGCCGAGCGCGGACAGCGACTGCCAGCCATAACGCACGATCGCGTTGCCCAGAAGCGCGCCCGACCCGATCGGGGTGAGCCGAATCACCCAGGACAGGATTCGCCGGAAGATCGCGAGCGCCGATGCGTTGAACGACAGGAAGCCCTCGCCCTTCTCGCCCACCCGCACCGCCGCCACGCCGATCGCGACCGCCATGACGATGATCTGAAGGATGTTGAACGACAGCCCGGTCTTCAGCGCCCCGTTGTCCCCCGCGCTGGTCGATGCGGAGAGGCCGAGGATGTTGGAGGGGATCAGCCCGCGCAGGAAGTCGAGCCAAGAACCCGCCGTATCGGGCCGCACCGCGCTGCCCGGCGCGACGCCTGCATGCAATCCCGGTTGCAATACCGTGCCCAGCGTCAGGCCGATGGTCACCGCGATCAGGGCGGTGATCGCGAACCAGACAAAGGTGGCGGCGACCAGCCGCGCCGCATTGTTCAGATCGCGAAGCGCCGCGATCGACGCGACGATCGCGGTGAACACCAGCGGCACGACCAACACCTTGAGCAACTGGACGAAGCTCTCGCCGATGATGCGCAACGCCTCCGCCAGCCCGGCGACGTTCTGGCTTCGCGCGACCAGCCCGAGCAACAGCCCGACGGCCATGCCGACAAACACCTGCGCCCCGAAGGAAAAACGGAATCTCATGCTGCCATAGCTAGCGAGCGGATGAAACGATCCCAACCAAGATTTGCAAGGGGGGAAGAAAGCTGGAGGATCGTCCTGACCCGCTTTGCGGGTCAGGGAGAATGGTGCTGCCGGTGAGGATTGAACTCACGACCTCAGCCTTACCAAGGATGCGCTCTACCACTGAGCTACGGCAGCACTCGCGTCTCGACGCGGGAAGCGCGCCTAGAGACGATCGGGCGGACATTGTCAAGCGCTTGTCGATGGGATTATGCGCAATTCATGGAAAAAGACGAACGCGCGGAACGGCTGGCGGCGTTGCTGCGGGAAAATCTGAAGCGCCGCAAGGCCCAGGCGCGCGGGCAGGACGAAGGCCGCGATGGCGAAGGAGAGGGGATGGCTTCTCCGACCGGGCGCACCCCCTAACGCCAGGCGATCGCGGCCAGGATCAGGCTCATCGCGCCCAGTCCGGAGGACAGGAGCAGCCGCAGGTGTCCCCAGCCCGGCATGTCCCGCACCAGCGACCCGGTCCAGGCATCTCCCAACGGCGTCAGCAAGAGCGCCACTCCCAGGATCAGCAGGACGGCGGACACCGGTACGTCCGCAATGACCGTCGCCAGCAACGCCGCCCAGCCGATCAGACTGGGCACCACCGCCATGCCGTAAGGCCAGATGCGTGCGTCGCTGCGCAACAGCGCCTCCATCCACCATAGTCCGCCCAAAAAGGACAGGATCAGTGCGGCATAATGAGCGCCTGCCATCGCGACCGGCAGGATGAACCCGGCCTCGCTCGACGCCAGCGCAATGCACAAAAGACCAGGCAGCAGACCCGCGACACCCCAATAGAGTGGCGCGCGTGGCAATGGGCGATGCGTCATCGATACCTCCAACGACGCTACGCAGCGAACGGGGATTGGTTCACACGGCGGCACGGAGACTTGCCGGGCTCCGTTGGTGCGGATGGCAAATCCCGCCTGTCCCGACGCATCGAGCACCGTCCGCGTCACCCTTCGGGCATGTTACATCCTCAGTGAGGCGACGTTGACGTGCCCGGCCTTTTGGCCGGGCTCCGGCCACTATCTCCGCAGTCGCAGATCCCCTCTGCCGGAGCCGCCCTAGCCTGATAAAATATCAACGATGTTGCGATGGCAGACCAAGCAATGGCAGGAATATCAAAATTCTTAAGCCAGTGTCGTAAGTTAAACGATTGATGTTGATTAGTATGCTTTTAACTGTAGCGGTACCATAATGCCGATGGAGAATCATGGAAAGTAACATAGATGATAAAACGGAGGGGATCATCTTGCCGTTATGAAAAATCTGGTTTCGTAAATGCTTGGAAGCCATAGCGGATCTGTAAGCGTCCTTGGTGCTCTGGCGCTCGTCAGTCTGATAGGTAGCGCTGCCCTCGCAGTCGAACTGGGTCAGGGCTATCGGGCGAAGATCGCCTATCAAGGTCCGGCGGATGCGGCCGCGCTCGCCGCCGCCAATGCGTATGTGCAAAATCCCGATGACGCGGTGCTGGTGACGACCGCCCAGGACATCGCCCGTGCCAATGGCATTGCCGTGCAAAAAGTGGCGGTGCAGCACCTCAAAAACTACAGCGCGACCGTCAGCGACGCGGTGCAGGTGCGGATCACGGTCTCGATCCCGCTGTATTTCGCGCGTGTCCTGACCAGCAACGCCAGCTACGGCGTCACGATAACCTCCATCGCATCGCTGCCGAGCCGGCAGACCGCGCCCTGCATCCTGGCCCTGGCCAATGCCGACGGCATTTCGCTGAGCGGAGGTACGTCCATCAGTGCTCCCGACTGCGCGGTCGTCTCGCAAAGCTCGGTTTCGATCGCGGGCGGCTCGACCATCGGCGCCAAGGCGGTCTCGTCCTCGGCCGATATCGGCCTCAACGGCGGCAGCACGATCAAGGCCGACACGATCACCTATGGATCGAGCATCCGGACCACGGGCGGCAGCAGCGTCACTGGCAAGCAGATCAGGGCCCCCAACGGCGTCTCCGATCCCCTGGCCGACAATGCGGCGCTGGCGGCGGCCTTCGCCAAATTGGGATCCTATACCGCACCGAAGACGGTCGCCGTTCCGGGCGGTGACGATCTGAGCCTGTCCTATTATCCGACCACCATGACCTTCCAGGGGAAGGTGGGCACGCTTTCCGACAGTGTGTGGACCTTCCCGGCGGGCGAATATCATATCGCCAATCTGAACACCGGCTCGCTGAAACTGCGGATTCTCGGGCCATCCGTCGTGACGGTCAGCAGCAGCGTGACCATCGGCGGGGGTGGTGGCCTGCTCCTGCCGGACGGTCCGGTCACCATCAATGCGCCGATCAGCCTGAGCGGCGGAGCGGTGATGGAGATCGGGGCAGGCCGCCATTATTTCGGTCAGATCACGATCGGCGGGGGATCGACCGCCACGGTCGGGGCGGGCGACATGGACGTCAATGGCGCCATACTCGTCGATGGCGGCGACAGTCGCTTCACCGTCGGGGCGGGGGATTATGCGATCGGCAGGGACGGTTCGGGCCGCTCCATCAATCTCTCGGGGGGAAGCGCCGCCCGCTTCTCTGACGGCGCGTTCAGCGTCAGCGGGGGGATCAAGACGGCGGGCGGCAGCAACATCGTCTTCGGTGCGACGGCCAACCACTTCATCAACGGCGATCTCGACCTGAACGGCAGTTCGACGTTCGGATCGGGAATCTACACGATCAATGGCGGCTTCACCAACAATACGGGAGGGACCATGTCGGGAAGCGACGTCTCCTTCATCCTGGCGGGTACGCTGGTGGCGTCGGGGGGCACGTCCATCAATCTCAGCGCGCCCTCAAGCACGTCGTCCCGCGGGATCGCGGATATCCTGTTCGCCACGCGATCCAGTGCGGTCACCTCGCTGGGAGGGGGGACGCAGGATGTCTATTCGGGCATCGTCTATGCCCCCAATTCGGATTTCCAGATGAAGGGCGGCGCGACGGTGGGGGGCGGTTGCTTCTCGCTCGTGGCCAGGACGGTGACCTTGTCGGGTGGGCCGGCGGCGGCGACCGCCTGTGGCAGCATGGGCGGCGGGGCCACCAACACCAGCGTGGGGCTCATCCGATGAGGCGGTTTTCCTTCGCATTCCTCTCTGCGGATCGCCGGGGAGTCGCGGCGATCGAGTTTGCGCTCTGGTCGCTTCTGATCTTCGGCGCGCTGGTCCCGGCGCTTGATTTCGGCCTGTACCTGCTGACGAACGCGAAGCTGAGCGGCGCGGTGGGGCAGGCGTCGATGCTGACCTATAACATGCGCAATGCCAGTAATCTGGATGTCGGCAAGATATCCTCCTATGTCACGGCGGCCAGCGGCCTTCCCGCCGATGGCGTCGTGGTGAGCGTCACATGCAATGGCGGGGCACAGGACTGTTCCGCGCCGGCAGCCAGCCGGGTCTGCGCCTGCGTGTCGGACGGCCCGCCCATCAGCTATCTGCCGACCTCTACCTGCGGTGCGCCATGCGCCAGCGGCGCCACCTCGGGCTTTTACGTCTCGGTCGGCGCGACGTCGCGATACCGTTCGGTCGTCAAGAATCCGTGGCTCGACGGATTGACCATGTCGAACGTCACGACCGTGAGACTGCAATGACGACGCGGGGCAATATTTCCCATGATCGTCGGGGCGCGAGCGCCGTGGAATTCGCGCTGATCGTGCCGGTGTTGTTGGCGTTCGTCTTCCTGTTGATCGAAGGGGCGCGGCTCGAATGGAGTCAGCAGGCACTTCAGCAGGTCGCCTCCGAGACGGCGCGATGTTACGCTCTTGGCGCCCCTGGGTGCGAAACCGCGCAGGCAACGCAGATATTCGCCGTGAAACTCGCGCGCGACCGGGGAATCTCGGTCGCCGAAAACGCCGTCGCGGTCGCGCGGAATCAACGCTGCCACGATGTCGACGGAATGAGCATGGTGACGATCCAGGTCCCGTCCGCGATCGAAACCTCGCTCCTGCCGCGTTCCCTGTCGACCTTGAAAGCCTCGTCCTGCTTCATCGCGCCGTCGTGAAGTCGGTTGGCGACGATTGTCGTGGGTGTTTATCCCGCCCCCTGGCCGTCGATAGGCCCGTTGCCATTATGATCCATCCTGCTTTTAGCCCGATCTGAGCGGACGTTTTCTGGTTCTTTGAGGTCCCAACTTTTGTCGTCCAGCGATGCCGGTCTGCAAAGGCCATATGGCGGCCGCTCAATAAGCGCGCCTTTCAAAAGATCAGTCAGGAACGACCGTTTCGTCCCAAACCTCGCCTATCGAAGGCTTGCCGGCGCAGATGAATGAACGGCGGGTTTAGGGGAGCGCAACGAGCCAGATGAATGCCAGGATGGTGCGCTTGCAGGACCAGCTGCCCCCGAGACGCCCTGCTCCGTCTCGACCTCCGTCTCGACTGGGAACCATCAGCGAGACGGCCGGGCGTTCTCGTTAGGATGGTAAAATAGAAATTTCGAGGCGGAGGCATACCAAAGTTGAACTCAAAAATTCCCCTTGCTAATGCGAACTGGTATCAAGGGGAATGAGATGGATTTTGGTGCGCATGCGCCGGTTATGTGGTGCCGGTTTATATTGGGCTCTCTGCTGGCGAGCGTTGCATTTCCTTCGATCGCGGTGGCACAGTCAGCGCAGTCCGTACCTGCAAAGCGCGGTGAGCAGGAAAGCCGTGCGGCCAGCGACGATCAGTCGAAGGAGCGCGACGATATTACCGTTATCGGGCGCTACACTACCAACGACCGTCTTGATTCTGCTACCGGGCTCGGCCTCACCATCCAGGAGACGCCACAGTCCGTGACGGTGGTGACGTCTCAACGGCTCGACGACCAACAGCTCCGCAGCCTGACCGATGTCGCCAACAATGCCGCCGGCATTTCGGCCAAGGCGTTCGACAGTTCGCGCAACGTCTTTGCGGCACGCGGTTTCGATATCGATAATTACCAGATCGACGGGATGCCGCTCCAGTACATGGCGGCCTACAGCGCCGGCGAGTCCGAACTGGACCTGTCCATTTACGATCGCATCGAGATCGTGCGAGGCGCCACCGGCCTTTTGACCGGCGCGGGAAATCCGTCCGCCTCGATCAATCTCATTCGTAAACACGCTACCAGCGACCATCTGACGGGATCGTTCATGGCATCGGCCGGGCGCTGGAACGATTACCTCGTGCAAGCCGATGTCAGCAGTCCGGTAACTCGCGACGGCAGCGTTCGCGTACGTGGAGTTACCCGGTTCCAGGATTCCGACTCCTACGTCGATCTGCTCGGCAACCGGAAGATCGTGCTCTACGGAGTCGTGGACGCGGACCTTTCGCCATCGACACGGCTCAGTGCGGGCGCCAGCTACCAGGATAACAGCCCGCGCGCGACGCTGTGGGGCGGACTTCCGACATGGTATGCGGACGGCAGCCGGACCGACTGGTCGCGGTCGAAGACCATCGGTGCCGACTGGACGCGTTGGGATTCGAAGCAACGTACTGCCTTCGTGAACCTCGAGCAGGATTTCGGGCGCGACTGGACGCTCCGCCTCTATGGGAACTACAGCAAGAACAGCGGCGATATGCGGCTCCTCTACCTGTATGGCCAACCGGATCGCACCACTGGTCTTGGCCTCGTGCCGATCCCGGCAAGATATGACAGCCGATTGTCGCAACTGGACTTGACGGCCCGCTTGAACGGCACGTTCGAACTGTTCGGGCGCCGTCATAACGTGATCGCCGGCGCGAGCTACGCCAAGCAGAATCTGGATTTCTTTGGATACGATAGCAGCAACATAGCGGCGGCGGGCGACTTCAACGCATGGGACGGCTCCTATCCCGAGCCGATGTGGGGCGTACGCTCGCAAGTGGTCGATGTCAGCACCAAGCAGTGGGGCTATTTCGCGGCGACCCGCTTGTCGCTCGCCGACCCGCTCAAGGTCATTCTAGGCGCGCGCCTCGCCTCATGGGAGCGCAAGGGTGTTTCCTACGGTACGGTCGCCGACTACGGCAACCGGAACGAATTCATCCCCTATGCCGGCATCCTCTACGACTTGACGCCCAATCATACCGTCTATGTCAGCTACACCAAGATATTCCAGCCGCAGGATGCGCAGGACCGCAATGGCGGCTATCTTCCGGCGGTCACCGGGGTCAATTACGAAGCCGGCCTGAAGAGCAGCTTCTTCGGCGGACGGTTAAAGACCGCCTTGTCGGTATTCCGGGTGGAGCAGGACAATCTGGCGCAGACCGATCCCGGCTATCTGATACCCGGCACGATCAACCAAGCCTATTATGCCGCGAACGGCGCGCGGAGCACCGGTTTTGAGGCCGAAGCCAATGGCGAGATCAAACCGGGCTGGGCCGTCAGTGTAAACTATACCCAATTCAAGGTACGCGACCAAAACGATGAAAGGGTCAACAGCAACTATCCCGATCGCCTGTTGCGCCTTTTCACTACCTATGAGTTGCGAGATGGCAGCTTGAAGGGCCTCACGATCGGCGTGGGCGTCAATTGGGAGGGTTCGAGTTACACCGATACGACCAATCCCGTCACCGGCAATGCCGAGCGATTGAGGATCAACAGCTACGCACTCGTCAATCTCATGGCGCGGTATCCGGTGACGGACAAGTTGTCCGTGCAGGTCAATGCCGACAACATTTTTGACAAAAAATATTACTCGCAGATCGGCTTCTATAATCAATTGGCCTATGGCCGCCCGGCCGACGTGAAGGCCACGCTCCGCTACGCTTTCTGAAGGTGCTCCTGCTATCATGCCGCTGCGAGAAGCGGCATGATAGCCGTTTTCGAGGGTTGTGCGTAAACCGCTTTCGTGCGGTTGGTGCCCATCAGGGCCTAAGCCAGCTTGAATAGTGCCTGCTGTGTGCGATGTGCCGCTACTAACGTCAGCCGATATCGTGTTGGCTTCAACTGTGCCTGTCAAAGGCGCCCCAAACAGGACCCACGTGAAAACCCAGCCGAAACGCGCTTCCGCCTTGGCTGCCGCCGCTTCCTTTGTGGATGTGCTATGAAAAGGATGGTGGCTTACAGGACTCACAATTGTTCATGCAGACCGCAGAAAAGCTCAGCTTTTGGCCAGCATTTTAATCCGTGGCCCCTGCGTGGCCCACACCAAATTCGGTCCCTTTTTTGGCGTCGAACCAATGCCGGCTGGAACACCGTGCATTGTTCTTCGACCTAATGAGAGTGGCGATTCGGCGTGCCTTCACCTTTGTCGGCGGCTAAGGCTAGCTCGGGAAACAGCCAGCTTGCTTTGTAATGTCGATGTCGGGAAACGGATGCCCAGAAGAGCTTGATCGCTGGGCAGCCTAAGCGATTGATTTCGTAGTCAAATTATAGACTTGCGAAGTGGCCAAGAGCATCGATAGCACGATCTGGATTCGTGGAAAATGCTGGACGTAAAGGGACAAGGCGGCTCGGGTCCCTTGGCCAACCGCTCAGCACTAGCAGCGCGAACGTTGATGGAGACTGCCAGATCGCTGATATCGGACGTCATGGTTGCTGAAGATGTACTGATCCGTCGCGCCGAGATTGTGCGTATCCACCTCGATATCCTTGAAGGGCTGATCGAGGAGCCTATCAGCACGAGCGCAGCCATCCGCGCCAGCGTGTCGCTGCGCTTCCTTTCCGATGGGGCGCTCAGCCAGCTGGGCCATGATCTCGGCCAGTCGATCGCCATCCCGGCGCCCGATCTGGCCGATATCGAGATCGAACAAGTTCTGACGTTTGCGTGCGGTGGTTACGTCCTGGCCGGCGTGGAGATCTGCCCGCACTATCTGTATCGCTTCTCGGGCGAGAATAGTCCGAATCGCGCTCATTTCGAACGGCAGATCAAGACTTCGCCTGCCCAGCATCGCCTCGTCGAACACAGGCTAGGTTCAGGACCCATTGATATGAGGGCGGCGATCTGATTCAGGCTCCGCGAGGAGACTGGAATGAGCGACCTGTTTTGGCTGACGGACGATCAGATGGAACGGCTGCGTCCGTTCTTTCCCAAGAGCCACGGCAAGCCGCGTGTTGACGACCGCAAGGTGTTGAGCGGCATCGTGTTCGTCAACCGCAACGGGCTGCGCTGGCGCGATGCGCCCGCCGCCTATGGCCCGCCCAAGACGCTCTATAACCGGTGGAAGCGCTGGGGAGAGGCAGGCGTATTCACCCGAATGATGGAAGGCTTGGCAGCGGCGGACGCTGAGCCGAATACGGTGATGATCGACGCGACCTACCTCAAGGCACACCGCACGGCATCGAGCCTGCGGGTAAAAAAAGGGACCTCGGCCGCCTGATCGGCCGCACCAAAGGCGGCATGAACACCAAGCTCCATGCCATCGCCGATGCGAACGGCCGCCCGTTGAGCTTCTTCATGACGGCGGGCCAAGTCAGCGACTACACCGGCGCGGCAGCGCTGCTCGACGACATGCCAAAGGCGCAATGGCTGCTCGGCGACCGCGGCTACGACGCCGACTGGTTCAGAGACGCGCTCCAGGCAAAAGGCATTCAGCCGTGCATCCCGGGCCGGCTATCCCGCAACGAGCCCGTCAGATACGACAAGCGCCGCTACCGGCGCCGCAGCCGCATCGAGATCATGTTCGGTCGCCTCAAAGACTGGCGACGCGTCGCAACCCGCTACGATCGCTGCCCCACGGCGTTCTTCTCCGCCATCGCACTCGCTGCCACCGTCATCTTCTGGCTGTGATCAATGAGTCATCGTGTAATTTGTGGCTGCTTCCCCGGGCCGGCTGAGTGGCGCACCTTCTGGTTGTCGGACCTGAAGGAAGGAAACAGCCATGAAGCACTATGCCGGAATCGACTTGTCGATGGAAA
>JAESGB010000142.1_pt1 | contig 34394 bp, 27 predicted proteins | sample 9266211 | NCBI WGS metagenome assembly JAESGB01 (sample SAMN14514844, study PRJNA621659) | algae metagenome | isolation source: Goleter apudmare HA4340-LM2 and co-occurring heterotrophs from cave wall... | place: USA: Maniniholo cave, Kauai, Hawaii | collected 2009-07-28 | reverse complement strand
TATGTGTCAGAAAATCAGTTATGTTCACTGGTTTGAGGAGATTATGTTTTGTTGACTAATTTCAGCTTTTTAGGCTTAGTCTTAATAAAAATGTAAAGTTTTATATCAGCATTCAACATTTGTGGTATATAGGTAACATATCTATTAGCTCTACAAAACATCCTCTAGGTAAATATAATAATTTATGGACAAAAAATAAGGCATTAAATAAAAATAACCTATCATGTTTAATTCTTGACATAAATAAAGCAGTTATAAATCCAATGAAACCACTTCCTATTGCAACACCTATAAATCCAAAATCTATATATAAATCAGCTATGTAGTTTCCTCCTGTTCCTAAATATGGAAAGCCACGATCCCATAAAAGGTACTGAGAAAGCGCTCTATCTAGCCTATTAATGAGGATTCCTTCATTAGCCGGAAGATAGAAATCTTCAGGAGCTATAAAAGGCAAATAAATAGCTATTAATGGTCCTAGTGAGTAATTAATATTAGGAATTTTGTCAATATTTTCTATAGCCATAGAAATGACTTTGATAGGGTCACTAATGACGTATAATAGTGATAAAGTGTCTAAGTTTCCTGTTAATAAACCTCCTCCTCTTATATATAAAGGTACAACAATAAAAATTGGAATAAGTATACCTATAATTATCAAAGTTTTTCGCAATACAGCAGTGGATATACGAGCAATGCTAAAAATAATGCTTAATTGAGTAGCTATGAAAAATACAAAGTAGCCACGCATATTTACGAAAGATAATAGTAGACGAGGAAGTGCTACTAATGATATAAAAAAAATACTTTCTCTAGATATACGTGGTGCAGCACTATTCAAAAACTGTAATCCGACGAGTGCAGCATATAAAGGAATTTTTTGATATGTAGATGGGCCTGATTCATCAACACCATAATAACCAATATTAGGAGATAGAATAGCTTGTAACGCAATCAGCAAAGCTGGTATAAATGTAATTAAAATTATGAATTTACCTAAAGTAAATAACCCTTTATTTTCTTCTAAATCTATTTTATTATTTGATTGTATCTGGAAAAATTTAAAGCTAAAATCGTAGACAATTTTAAAAAAAATTACAGATATTGATAACAAAATAGACTGCAAAGAATAGTCATCATCTACATAGTCTTGAAGTCCTGGTAAAATTATAAAAATCAGCCTACTGACTTGAAAAAAGCCAAGTGATAATAAAAACCCTGAAGGGAGAGAAAAAATCCCATATTTACGAATAGAATCAAAAGTAGATATGCTATAAATTATTATTGTTATAATTGCTATTGTAACCATTTTTTTTAATTTTCTAAAAATAAAATATTTTCCTGTTCTAAAGATAGAACTATGTAATTAATCTTGAGTTATTACTTGTAGGCATCAAATATAATTTCATTAACCCTTTCCCAACTGAAAATATTCCTAGTTACGCTAACTATTTCGTTAGCATCCCAAGATTTAGATAATCCGTATTCTATGGTTTCTGATATTGAATGTTCATTCATATCTACCAAAAGTGCCAATCTGGAATCAAGGAATGGTGCTATACCACAGCCTTTAGGCACGATTATTGGAGTACCACATGCCAGAGCCTCTACATAAGTAAATCCAAAAGGTTCTTCTGGATTAAGAGAAATGAAAAGCTTGGAACGAGAATAAATTTCCACAATTTTTTCTTTCTCTAGATATCCATGATAAGTTATATTATCTAATGATGCTTGTTGTAATTCCTGATGAGTTTTTAAATTTTCTTTCAAAGCACCTACTAAATGAAAATTAATTCGCTGATTACTATTATTTAGTATCCGGGATAAAGCTTTTAGGATCAGCATCAGACCTTTTGTTAAACATATTCTTCCAACGTAAAGTAAGTCAATATCTCGTTGAAAACTTTCCTTGACAGTATCTAGTTCAAAATTTTTGGGAATTCCCCAAGGAGTAACTACAGAATATTTAACACCAAAAACACGATTTACACTTGATGTGAGGTAACTATTTGCTATCACTTTTTGAGAAAATTTATAACCTATAATATTCGATAAATTACCGATAATAAATTTTAAAAAATTAGTCTCTAAGTTACCAAAACCATGAAGAACATGTATTTTAGCTTTACTTTTTAAAAGTGACAACATACAAGAATAATATACATTAGATATAGTAAAAGTCACCTCATTTTTTAATGTAAAAATAAGAAAATCATAAAAGTCTTTTGGTAAAAAGAATTTTACCAAAAACGGCGAGCTATAATTTACTATGAAGTTGCTACTATTTTTTGCTTTTGTAAAAGTAACTATACAAGTAATATAATCCTTTTGAAGTGAAATTCTTATCAATTCTTCTATGAAAGTAGTAACACCACCTTCTTTAGGAATCGGGCCAAGTATCATAATGGTTTTACGTAGTTTTTGTTCTATCAATGTTTTAGCCTCAATTACGCCATTAATAAAATACATATACCCTAAGAGGTTATTTATAAAGTAAAAATAAAATTCTTGTAGGGTGTGTGAGGCGCATATTTTTCTCTGGTCTGTCACGAAAAATATGATATTAGCGCCTAACACACCACGTTATTTGGCAGTGCGTTAGGCTGAAGCCATAACACACCCTACTTAAGATTTCCTTTATAAATGGTCTCTAAGGTATTCTTGTAACATAAATAGATACAAATAGCTCTTTGTCACCAAATTATTGCTGATTTTCTAGGGCTTTGATATTTTTTTAATTAACAAGTTATACCCAAGTGAAGAATATGGAATCACACGACCGAGAAAATTATTCAAATTATTTAAATCAAAGTAACAAGTAGAAAAAAAGTGATAAATCCTATTTATAAAAGGCACTGGAAATACAAAGCCATCTTTGTTAATAGAAACTATCTCAAATTCGTATTTATTTATCTTGTTCTTGATTTCGCTTAAAGTATACTCACGAATATGCGTAGGATCAAGATATGGTTTATCAAACTTTAATTGATATTTTGCCATTGTCTGAAGGTTATTAACATCAGGAACGCTGATAACAGCCCATCCATCATCTTTGAGAACCCTGTGGATTTCTTGAATTAAGAAATTGTCATCTTCAACATGTTCTAGAACATGATATGAATTGACAAAATTAAATGTTTTGTTTGCAAATGGTAGCCTTTTATCTTCTAATAATATGTGTTTCATAGACGGAAAATAAGATTTTGCAATCAGCCAATCGTCATATAAATTAACATCAACTCCTATAGTCTCTCCGAATCCCATAAGAGTAGCCTGAGCCATATCAATTCCAAAACCACAGCCAACATCTAGAAAAGATGATTCTTGATTATGCTGTAAATTAATATCGGTTAGGTCAAATCCATGAAATACAAAAGGTTCTTTATTTGAGAGTCTTCTAAGCCTTCTATGAGCTGCAACTTCAAAGAGTTTTATTTTCATTTCTGCAACTTTCATTATTAATGCTCCTTAAATCAAACAATAATTATTCTCACTAAATTGACAAATTACGTATAGTTAGCCAAAACGGTAAGATATAAACATTCTCCGTAATTATTAAAATTAGGTTATTTGCTATTGATGAAACTCATTTTTTAAACACAGCTTGGTATGCTTCGCCGTAGCTCCAAGGTAAACTTCCAAAACTAGCCAATAAAGCATAGTTCACTATTTGTAGAGGACTTTTTGTAACTATTGGTAAGCCAGTGAAAAAAGTTGTACCTTCTGAAACCAAAGAAAAGCCGTAAGAGGCAAATATCGAACGCCATTCTTTAGGAGATTTCAAAGAAACATGGTCTTCTAGTTGGAATGAATGCCATTTTTCTTTTAACAATTTTGCAGCTATTCCATCTGGATTTGGTGTTGCCAGTAACAAAACTCCTCCTTTTTTTAAACATCTATATGATTGATCAACAAATCTTTCAGGATGGTATAAATGTTCTATATTATGGAAAGAAGTTATACAGTCAATTGACAAGTCTTCAAAAGGAAAATTTTCTGCACTATTTTGGTAAATACTGATATTTTTACATTTTTGCCGAGTTTCAATCACCAATCTATAATCTAATTCTAAACCCATTAAAGATTTAGCTGGTATGAATTCTGATAAATTCAGAAGGAATTCACCTCCACCACAACCGACATCTAGGACAGTATAGTTTTCCTTATCAGAAGAATAGTAGTGCCTTAAAATTATATCTGTCTGCTTTTTATATGTACAATAAATGCGAATTTGATGGAGTTTAGCCTGCAAACCTGTGCGTGTTGGTCGTGAATATGGTGATGGTTTTTCGTAATTAATCGTGTCCTTCATTTAACTCTACCTTGTAGATATTTTTTTGTGTACATAATATGTCGCAAATTAAATAAAAATTGTAATGCTCAATAGACTAATAACTAAAAATAATAAAATGGGAAGTTTTAACCAAGAAAGCAAAAGAGAAGCAGAAATATTTATTTTTTTCAGGGCAATTATAGGTAAAATTAGTGTACCTATATAACCAAAATTACCGATAGTTGCACCCCATAATCCCAAGTGAGTAGCTCCTATATTTATTAATATTAGTGTTAAAATTCCAAATGAAATTTGAATTAATGCAGACTGGTTAACAGCTTTAATACCAAAAAGTATCCAATACCCTGTTGCGTTCAGCGAAACCAAAGTATTAATGAAAATTGCAGTTCTAAAATTATAAATATTAGCTTTACTAAAGGCTGCTGGAATTATTGATTTTACTATTGTTGGTGCAAATAATAAAAGTAATATACCTAGAAAAATAGATACAATACAGTTAATATTAAAGGCTTTTTTAACTTGATTTTTGAGTATGGATTGGTCAACATTAGGCTCATTTATTAAATAGCTAATAGTGGGTATCAGTGGCTGGATAATTAAAGCTGAAAATAAATTGATAGCTCCTGATATTTCAAAAAAGGTTGCGTATATAGCAAGCTTATTAGCACCTAGTATAGAACCCACAATTAATCTATCTCCTTTCATAAAAATTGCACGTCCTAATGTAGTCACCCAACTCACAAAACTATAACGAGCTATCTCAATTCCCCTATTAGTATTCCACATTGGTTTAATAGTTTGTGGATTGATTAAATAACCTACAATAGTAAAATGCCCTAACAAGCTTCCTACACTTGTTACTGCTTGCCATTGTGCCAGTGCAAGTGTTTTACCTCCTGACCAAGCCAGAATCATCCATCCCAGAATGCATATTACCCACTGTAAGGTATTTAATACACTCATCAACTTATACTGCTGATAAGCTTGCTCCACTCCTATGAAAACTTGCTGTACTAACTGTGCCCACAATGCAATTGACCCGATTTTCAGGGACTGTGTAACAGTCTGCTGCTGTAATGTTTCTAACTTTGGGAACCACTGAACTAAAATTCCAGAACCTATAAATAGGAGTAACGCTCCTGTTGTTGCCAAAAGTAATATACCTCCCACCGTTACTGTTAATGTTTCAGATAGCCCCTTCTTATCTTTTCTTGCTAAATCTTGAGAAACAAAAACTGTGGCTGATACAGGGAGTCCTACTTCTGCTACAGTCACAAAGCCTAAGACAGAGGAAACTAATGCCCATACACCATATTCTTCTACACCCATCAAATGAATAAGAATTGGAATAGAAACAAAGCTTAGTCCTGCTCTAAATAATCCTGCGATAACATTGTAGAATCCATTTTTTAGCATTAAATTTTTTTAAAATATACTAAAAGGCTAATTTGCCAGTATTACGAAATTCCAATTTTAGGCATCTTCAAATCGCCCTTACCATTCTGCTCAAATCCCTTACCACCGTAGTAACCCTTGGTGTAGTAACCACCGTGGCTAGTACTTGCAGTCACACCATTGACTACCATGCCCAAAACTCGTTGCTCAGACTGCTCTAACAAAGTCTTCGTTTCACTGGCGGCGGCTGAGTCAACAACGCCAGGACGCACGACGAGCAACAGCCCATCTGCTAACTTGCCCAACATCTGGGCATCAGCAACCGCAGTCAAAGGCGGAGCGTCAATAATCACAAAGTCATATTCTTTAGTTGCCTCTTGAATTAAAGTATGTAAACGTTGGGAATCTAGCAGTGCGGCTGGGTTTGGTGGAATTGTCCCCGCAGTGAGCAAGTCCATAGCCATTAGTGCTTCTTTGGTAGAGCTTTGTAACTCAGCTTGGCCCACGAGGATATTACTCAACCCCGTCAGGTTTGATTGTTCCCAAATTTTATGCTGGCGGGGGCGACGCATATCTGCATCTATCAACAAGACTCGGCGTCCGAGTTGGGCTATAGCCACTGCTAAGTTAGCCGCGACAAAAGATTTACCCTCACCGGGAATAGAGCTACTGAGGACAATTACTTTCAACTTTTTATCAGAGATACTGAAACCCAAATTCGTCTGGAGCATCTCAAAGGCTGCTGACTCTGGGGAATAAGGATTGTTGAGTACAGGCAATTCTGCACTTCCCTCACCATCACTTCCCTTGACCTTTTCAGCTAGGGGAATTGTACCCAAAACTGGATAAACCAACAGCCGCTTGACTTCCTCAACATTCTTGAGGGAATTATCCATAGATTCCAGTATCAGGGCTGTTCCTGCACCTAGCAAGATGCCTAAAAACCCACCTAGCGCTAGGTTTAGAGGAATGACGGGAGAAACTTGCTTATCAGGAATCAAAGCCTGAGAAATGACCCGCGCATTACCGATGTTCTGGTTTTCTAACACCTGGACTTCTTGTAATTGCTTCAAGAGTTGTTCATAGGTGATTCGTGCTACCTGCAATTGTCGTTGTAGCTGTAACTGTTGTTGTTCTAGCCTTGGTAGACTGTTCAAGCGTCTTTGGTTGAGGGCGAGTGTTTGCCGCAATTCTGCTACTTGTTTTTTCAATGCCGATCGCTCTACCTCTGACTTGACTAAATCTACAGTCAGGGCTTGCTTGAGTTCGCCAATCTGCAAATTCCTCTCAGGCACAGATTGGCGATTACCAATAGTTTTGGAGACTCGGGTTTCTACTTGTTTTCTCAGAGCTGCTTCTTTCTGCACCAGGTCAATAATGACCGGATTTTCTTGAGTAAAGCGAGTCCGGGCTACAGCTAATTGATCTTGAACCTTTTGGTATTCTGTCAAGATCTGTTGCACTCCAGGAGATTGACTTAAGGTACTGAGCACTACAGCTTGCTGAGTATTCAATGCAATTTGATCTTGCAAAGCTATTGCACGAGTGTTAGCAGCCACTAATTCAGCTTCGGTTTTGGTGATTTCTTCTGCTAAATCCTTGAGTCCTTCCACCCCAGCTTTTGCTTCTATCTCTAAGGCTACGACCTGGTTGTTTTCTTTAAACCGACGTAAGGCCTTCTCTGCTTTTAAAACTCTGGTTTCGACCTCTGGTAATTCCTTGCTCAAGAATTCCCGTGCAGCCTTGGCTGTGGAGCGGTTATTACGAACATTACTTTCTAAGTAATAGTTCATGAGAGTATTAATTACATCCGCCGCTTGCTGAGGATTATTGCTGCGGTAAGAAAGCTGCATCACATCCGTGCCTCGGATAGTTTTCAGCTTTAATATTTTGAGAAATTTTTCCATTGTGAGGCGATCGCCTCTTTTATCCTTAAGGTTGAGGGTAGTGATAGTTTTGTCAACTATCGGGTATGAGCGGATGACTTCAGCTTCTGTATCCACTGGGTTGCTGAGGTTTGTCAGACCTCCCAGTTCTCCCATCTTTGCAGAGATCCCCGTCAGTGATGAGACACCATTTTGCTTGTTGAAGAGTAACTTGGCTTGGGATTCGTAAACTGGTTTTTGCAAAAATGTGACTAAGGCTGTCAATCCGAATACAGAGCCAATCACCACTGATGTCACCAGCCAGCGTCTTTTGAGAATCGTCCAGTATTGCCGTAAATCAATAGTATCTTGGTCTTCTTGCTTAGTAGGCATATTTTCTTAACAATCAAAAAAGTTTAGTATTGATCTGCTGACTTGTGGATTTATCCTGTTAGCGATCGCTGGGTTATATTTAGCGGATACTTACCAACCAGATACCCAAATAGCAGGATTACGCGCCCCAGCCCGTGTCCTCCTGAGCAATGTCATAGTTGGTATTTTTATTTCTACCATCATCTATCTATCCGGGACTTGGGGACACTACCCGTTACTAGGGCGGGGGATTTTGTTAATCAGCCTCACCATGTTTACCGTCTGGGCAATTATCTTACGTTTGTGGGGTGTTAAGTGGTGGCGATCGCGTGCGATTCAAAGTCGTTGGTTAATCTTGGGTGCGGGCGACCAAGCCATCAAATTTGCTCAAACTTTTCTCGTCCAAAACCCCTTGGGGCGATTGGTGATTCTGGCTGAAGGTGGACAAGATCTCTCAGATGTAGATAAAACAGCATCGCAACTGCATTATGCCGGACACCTAACTGACCTGCCTAATTGGAGTCAGCAACCTTGGTCAGGAGTAGTAGTAGCCACTCCCACAGATTTCTCTGATCACCAAACCCAGCAGTTAATGGAATTGCGCTTGCAAGGTGTCCCAGTTTATCGACTACCGGATATTTGCGAAGCCCTATGGTACAAAATTCCTTCATCCTTACTGGAAGATAAGTGGTTAGCTTTTAGTGCTGGGTTTAACTTAGTCTCTTGCGGTATTAGTCTGAAGCTAAAGCGGTTTACAGATGTCACAGTTACGGTGCTATTACTATTGGTGTTTTTTCCCTTGATGCTTTTAGTATCACTGGTGATTAAGTTAGATAGTCCAGGCCCAATCTTTTATAGTCAACTCCGCACAGGCTTATACGGTAAGCCATTTAGAGTTTGTAAATTCCGTTCTATGTATCGGGATGCAGAGAAACGTGGCGCGCAGTGGGCATGTCAACGCGATCCACGTATCACTAGAGTAGGATACTGGTTGAGAGTATTGCGAATTGATGAGCTACCGCAAATTTGGAATGTGCTGCGGGGAGATATGAGCTTAATTGGCCCGCGTCCAGAACGTCCAGAATTTGATGAGAAACTGAAACAAGCAATTCCCTATTACGACCTACGTTATTTAGTCAAACCAGGAATCACTGGTTGGGCACAAGTTTTATATCCCTACGGTGCATCGGTCGAAGATGCTTACGAAAAGCTAGCTTACGACCTCTATTACATCAAAAATTATTCCTTTTGGTTGGATATAGCGATCGCTTTTAAAACGATCAGGGTGGTTTTATTAGGGAAAGGCAGATGAGGAAGAAACTTGTACAGACGTTGCAGTGCAACATCTCTACCAAAAACCAATGACAAATGACAAATGACTAACAACAACCTAATTACTCACTTCTTTTGACGGTAATAAGTAAATCGCTCCAGAAATTAACGTCAGGGAAACAGCTACCCAAAAAGCAATTAGGGAAGGCATTTGCCAAGCTGCTGATAAGGGTGCGATCAGAAGTGCGATCGCTATAATTTGACTAACGGTTTTGAGTTTACCCCAAATATTCGCCCCAGTAATGGTCGTTTGATTTACCCGCCAACCGGCGATCGCTAATTCCCGCGCTAAAATCAAGAACACTCCCCAAGCTGGAACTTTGCCTAATTCAATCAACACCATCAACGGTGCAAGTACTAAAAATTTATCCACCAAAGGGTCGAGAAATTTACCTAAATCAGTAATTTGGTTGAGTTTTCTAGCTAAATAGCCATCCAACCAATCAGTTAATGCGGCAACTAAAAAAATCGTTAAACATATCCACCTAGCTTGTGGTGTGGGATTGTATAAGCCGTAAAGCAAGAACGGTACACCCAGTAACCGTGAAAAAGTAATCCAATTGGGTATAGTCATCAGCAATTATCAATTCAAATGATTTTTAGGGGTTAACCATTTTAATACAGCACACTGTTTAACCCACGATTCTTCACTAAGTGCAGTAGCTTAAGAGATGTTCCACTAGGCCGCTTTTGTCCTATTTCCCATTTTTGAACCGTTGAAGGACTTATATTCAAAATACGTGCAAAAACAGCTTGACTGACTTGAGATGATTCCCGTATTTCTTTAATTTGATGAGGTTCTAGAGGCTCAATAGGAGGTAGGCATAGGCTTTCAAACTCGCGCAATGTAGTTTGATTCATTAGTCCAGCTTTGTGCAAGTCTGTAGCTGTCTCATGAACTGCTTCCAGAATTGCTGATTTTTTCTTCCGCATTTCTATTTTATAGTCTCTTTGTTTAAAGTATAGCACCTAGTCCTATACTTTAATGATGTCATATTTTTCTCATAAAGATTGTCCAGAGCGGAGCCGGAGACGCTCCGCCTCCGGTCAAAAGTCGAAAGTCCAAAAACCTTGATTTTTGATCCTTGACCCTTGACTCTTTTAGTTGGATGTAGAGGTGATGAGTAAAGTGTGGGACGCATAAAGAGAAAGAATTGGCTTTACACATCATTCCCTAGGCATGGGATGATCTGTTTCTTGAGATTATCCCAAATAACTTTATGACTCAACAATCAGACTCCCAATTTCGCATCGAACGCGATTCGATGGGCGATCGCCAAATCCCCAGTAGCGCTTACTACGGTATCCAAACGCTGCGGGCAATAGAAAATTTCCCGATTAGTGGTCTTCAGCCTTTACCTACTTACGTAGATGCTTGTTTACTCATAAAAAAAGCTACAGCAATTGTCAATGGGGAATTAGGTTGTATTCCCCCAGATATTAGTCAGGCAATTGTGCAAGCCGCAGACGAAATCCTGGACGGGAAGTTACGCGATCAATTTGTGGTGGATGTGTATCAAGCTGGTGCGGGTACTTCCCATCACATGAATGTCAATGAAGTGTTGGCAAATCGCGCCTTAGAAATTCTCGGTGAGCAAAAAGGTAATTATCAGCGTGTCAGCCCCAATGACCACGTTAACTATGGCCAGTCTACCAATGATGTCATCCCTACAGCAATTCGCATTGGTGGCTTATTGGCACTTGCTCATACATTACACCCAGCCTTAGAGCAGGCGATCGCAACTTTGGAAAACAAAGCCGAAGAATTTCAGGATATTGTCAAATCCGGCAGAACTCACCTCCAGGATGCCGTCCCTGTACGCCTGGGCGAGAATTTTCGGGCTTGGGCACACATCCTGGCAGAACACCAAAACCGCATCTATACTGCCTCTGGGGATTTGATGGTGCTAGGTTTGGGAGGTAGTGCCGCAGGTACAGGATTAAATACTCATCCCCTCTACCGTGGGAGAGTTGTGCAAGTCCTCGCAGAATTATTAAACTCTCCCTTAGAACCAGCACCCCATCTGATGGCAGCAATGCAGAGTATGGCTCCATTTGTGAATGTCTCCGGCGCTTTACGCAACTTGGCACAGGATTTAGTGAAAATCTCCCATGACTTACGACTGATGGATTCTGGCCCCAAAACGGGATTTAAAGAAATTCAACTACCACCAGTCCAGCCTGGTTCCTCAATTATGCCTGGTAAATATAATCCCGTGATGGCAGAGATGACATCAATGGTGTGTTTTCAGGTGATGGGTTACGATAGTGCGATCGCTCTGGCAGCCCAAGCCGGACAATTAGAATTAAATGTGATGATGCCGCTAATTGCCTATGACTTAATTCACAGTATCGAAATTTTGGGTAATACAATCGTTGCCCTCACTAAAAATTGCATCCAAGGGATTACCGCTAATAGCGATCGTTGTTTAGCATACGCCGAAGGTAGTTTAGCCCTAGTCACAGCCCTCAATCCCCACATCGGTTATCTTAATGCGGCGGCCGTCGCCAAAGAATCCCTAGAAACAGGTAAATCTTTACGGCAGATAGTTCTGGAAAAAGAGTTGATGAGTGCCGAGGAATTAGCCGCAGTATTAAATCTAGAACAAATGAGTGGTATCTCACCCCTCAGGGCAGAACAGGCAAATATAGATTAAAAACATAGTAGGAAGATAGAAAATAAGGAAGATTCTTTTTTTCCTATCTTCACTACGCGTAATTTAAGATCCATGCAAACTCAAAAACCATCTGTCAGTCTAATCCGGGCTACTTCCTACGAGCGAGAGGCTTTACGGGAGTCGCTAGTGACACTACTGGAACCTTTTGGGGGAATGACAGCTTTCGTGAATAGAGGCGATCGCGTCTTGCTCAAACCCAATTTGCTTACAGGAGCACGTCCGAGAAAAGAGTGTACAACCCGCCCCGAATTGGTTTATGAAGTTGCTCAGATGGTAATGGAACTTGGCGGTAAGCCATTTTTAGGAGATAGTCCCGCTTTTGGAAGTGCGAAAGGAGTCGCGGCGGCGAACGGTTATCTGCCAATGTTAGACGAATTAAATCTGCCGATTATTGATTTTCATGGACAGCGTTACCAAACTGTTGGCGAGAATTTTAACCACTTACGCTTGTCTAAAGAGGCGATGGAAGCGGATGTAGTGATTAACCTACCCAAGGTAAAATCTCATGCCCAGCTAACATTAACAATGGGAGTCAAAAACCTATTTGGTTGTGTCCCCGGCAAAATGAAAGCTTGGTGGCATTTAGAAGCAGGAAAAGATGCCAACCGATTTGGTGAAATGTTAGTAGAGACTGCTAGGGCAATTAACCCCAATTTAACTATTTTAGATGGCATTATCGGCCATGAAGGTAATGGCCCCAGTAATGGTGAACCTCGATTACTGGGTGTTTTAGCAGCAGCCTCAGATGTTTTTGCCCTCGATCGCGCGATCGTGGAAATCCTCAAAGTCCCACCCCATCAAGTACCCACGATAGCTGCTTCCCAAAGACTAGGAATTTGTCCAGAACTCACTGATATTCACTTTCCCAACTTAGAACCCGAATTATTACGCATCGATGATTGGCGACTGCCAGATAAGTTAATGCCCATCGATTTTGCCATGCCTCGTGTGATTAAATCAACTTTCAAACACCTTTACATCCGATTTATCAAAGAACCAATGACTGCTTATGATAGACGTTAATTAAATTAGTTATTAATTTGATGGCTGTTTAACAACTGCAAACTGTGCTACAACAATTTTCAAATTAGCACAGTAAGCTATAACTACCCTCCGATTGCTTAACCACACCGCCCTAGTTCAGTGGCGGCTTTTTTTTGTTGGTCAATTGGATATAAATCTCCTCATGTAATCTGCTAACTTATTTCTCAGGTCTCCTTTATGCTTGCCTACAAAAATAGTTGCATATTAACTTTGTATATCAGCAAATGAATATTACTCTACCTGTATGCAGATTGACAAAATTGAATTAACATTGCCGAGTATAGCTAATTTAAATTATGAAACATTCTTGAGGTGTATTAGCAAAACTATCTGCAAGTCTCGTTGAATAAATATTGCTGAACTAATCTGAGCTATCTGTATTTATTCGGTGTAACTAAAGCCTGAAAAAATCCAAGATAACCGGATGATCTTCAAGTCTCAAATATATTTGGGTATAACCACAGAGAAAGTATTCACTACCTGGGTGCAGTCTCAGTAATTATTCGGTATTTATCCGAGTGGCTGCAAACAAGTGTCAAACCTTGTGATTCTGTTTTAGAAGGGGTTTCAAGATATTATGAGACTGCTGTAATCATGCTAAAGCCTATTGGCAAATACATCTAAAAATAAGATAAAAAATGTAACTTATAATGCTATTGCCCTACCATCTGTATAACTAATAGATTACACTGTACAGAGACTCACTGAAAAATAGTAGTCACCAAATCAAACCGGAAGTGTTTTTACCAAACTTTGTATCAAGATGTTATGGTGCTTAACTGCCATTATGACACTTGTCAAACTGGTTAAAATTTGGTCAAGCTACACAATTTACAGTGAAAAAATAGGTAAAATAGGATCAAGGCTCTCTTTTATAGAGAGTAGATCTAACAAGTGATGTGATGAACTTCAACTTTTTTGTATGAATTCAAATAGCCAGTCTGCCAATTCTTCCGACACATATTCCCATCGCTTGGCAGACATTGTGGGAACTGCGATCGCTCTATTAACGTTGACGCTACCCGTATTCTTCATTGCCTACTATTCATCAACCGATGTTCTGAATAATCAACAACCACTAACCTACAATATCCAAAAAAAGTGAACATCAAACAAAACGTGCTAATACAATTTCACCAGCAGGATGGTCTGCAAATGGAGGTGAAAAGCATTTACCAGTTAAGGGAGAGAGATACTCCGAAATGATCACTTTACCCACAAAAAATATTCTAATATTCCACAGACATAACAGGTTGACACAGCAAACTCAACCCAAAACTCAAAAGAGGCAAAAGGCAATGTAATTAATCAGAAATTATTTACATCTGTGTCTTTCCCTTCCAAATTCAAGTGACTAGTCAGTAGCCTGCGGTAGTAATTATCGGCAGGCTACTGTATTTTGTTACCTGCAAAAAGTTCTGAAGTGCTGAAGAAAACAAGGACTAAAATCTTGACTACAAACAATTTTACCCCTCAAATGAACTGACCGAGAGAGAAACGGTTTTGGGTATTCAAACCAGGGAGAAGTCTTTTGATTTAGCAGTGATGACATGAATACCTTGGGAAGAAGTCCCCCTTGGCCCTAAAATTCTACACGGGGAGCCAATATAGAGCACACCCATAATTCACCCTTCAAACAGGAGTTTCTCTGTGTCCGTAAACTTATCCCTGATACCAGCCCAACCAAAACCAGGTTTAATTAACGTTCTAATTGAAATTGCAGGCGGAAGTAAAAATAAATACGAATACGACAAAGATCTGGAAGCTTTTGCTTTAGATCGAGTACTGTATGCTTCGGTACAGTATCCCTATGACTATGGATTTATTCCCAATACATTAGCTGATGATGGCGATCCACTCGATGGTATCGTTATCATGGATGAACCTACCTTCCCAGGCTGTGTAATTGCCGCACGACCAATTGGCTTTTTGGAGATGATTGACGGTGGCGATCGCGATGAAAAAATTCTGGCTGTACCTGACAAAGATCCACGTTACGCTGAAGTAAAATCCCTGAAAGATATAGCACCTCACCGCTTGGAAGAAATTGCTGAATTTTTCCGTAGTTATAAAAATCTGGAAAAAAAGGTAACTCAAATCCTTGGTTGGCAGGATGTTGATCAGGTCAAAGCCTTGGTAGACAAGTCTATTAAAGCTTATAAAGGTTAAATTTACTGGGAATAGGGAATAGGGCATCGGGAAATAGGGAGAATACACTTGACCTTTGACTCTTGTACAGACGTGATACTACAACGTCTCTCCAAATGACCAATTCCTAATTCCCAGTTATTACATGCCAAAATTGCTACAAAATCCTAAAACAAAATGCAGCGCACTCTCCTTTTGGCAAAAATTCATAACTGTACCCTCACTGGAGCCAATCTCAACTACGTGGGTAGTATTAGCATTGATCAAGTCCTGTTGGAAAAATCTGGGATCTTACCCTACGAACAGGTACAGGTAGTGAATAATGCTAATGGTGAACGTTTTATTACTTATGCGATCCCGGCTCCAGCTAATTCAGGAGTGATTGAGTTAAATGGGGCTGCGGCACGTCTAGGCATTATGGGCGATCGCCTGATTATAATGGCTTACGGGCAGTTCACTCCGGAAGAGTTAAAAAATTACTCTCCTACAGTTGTCATAGTAGATGAAAAAAACCGACTTTCGGAAGTGCGGCACTACGATGACCTGCTCAGTAAGGTCTAACTTCAAGAAAAATGTCAAACTTTGAACTGTCGGGTTCCCAAAGCTATCTAACAGAAAAGCCAACTACCCTGCTTGATAGCCCAATCGAAGCATTTTTAGTGCAATTTTGGGGTGTCAGAGGTTTGATTCCCACTCCTGGGAGCAATACCAAGCGCTATGGTGGCAATACTGATTGTGTACAGATCCATGTAGCAGGCAAACACCTGATTTTTGATGGTGGTACTGGCTTACGCATACTGGGTAAAATTTGGCAGCAACAACAACAGCCAATAGAAGCTCATTTATTTTTCACCAACTCCCAATCAAATCGTATTCAAGGATTTCCTTTTTTTGCCCCTGCATTTGTGGCACAGAATCGCTTCCATATTTACGGTACTGCTGCTTCAAATAGTGCTTCAATCAAACAGTGTCTATATGACCAAATGCTCCAGCCGCATTTTCCTTTCCCCTTGCAAGCGATGCAGTCAGAATTACAATTCCACAATCTGACTCCAAATAGTGAGGTGAAGCTGGATGATGTGACTATAGTCACGGCATTGATCAATCAGGCTCAAAGGTCTGTTGGCTACCGAATCACCTGGGGCGAATATAGTGTTGCCTACATCACAGATTTACATAAGAATAGCGAGCAATTAGAGCAAGAAAGAATTTTAAAAATTGTAACGGGAGTTGATTTATTGATTGCCAATGCTACCTATCCTCCGCCAACATCTCACAAGCATGACTCGGCTGATTTGCACTGGCAAACTGCTGTTGATTTAGCTAAAAGTGCTGGTGTGCAAAGATTGGTAGTCTCTCACCATCACCCAGACGATGACGACGACTTTCTTGATCAGGTGCAGGTTGAAATTAAATCTGTCTTTCCTCAAGCATTACTGGCTCGTGAAGGTTTGGTTTTAGCTGTTAGTAAGTAGGTTGAACCAAGGCTAACTTTATTTATTCCTGCCGACTTACTTAGTGACAAACTAAATGAATCAACCCCAGACAGAATTTGATACTCCGTGGAAAGATATTCTGCAAGAATATTTGTAACCGTTCAGGGGGCATTGGTGACAAGAGACTGTGAGAGAATTGTGGAAAAAACTGGTCAGATCCTCGTTGAAGATCTGGAAAAGGAGCGACAATCAACTTAACATTTGGTTTTCGCTAATCTTTCCAATTGCTCCGCAATTACTTGATCTTCCACCATTGGTTGTTGTTTCTTTTTTGCGTGGTCTCGATTAGTTTTTCGTCCGGTGTCGTGGCTGCTCACAGTCGCTCAATTACTTGTCTGTACTGAGTTTCCCACGATTTTGGATCATCGGCAATACCACGCTTGACAATTTCCCCTTTTCTTTAACTTGTCACCAATGGGAGCATAAGCAATTCCAAGGAGTTGAAAGTGAAAAATGATGCTGGACTTGAGCAACATTTAATTCAAACCACATACTTATTGTTCTCCTTTAGGATACCAACCTGCTGGAATCACTTCAAAATTCCAGATATCTTGGAAAATATATGTGCGCTCTATGATTTCCGCAGGAGAAAGTGATTCTTGGCTCCCTTCTTTCCAATCTTTTTTATCAACTGTGCCGATAACCACATATTTATTACCGATGATTTTGGGATGGGATTGGCTCAGTCCAAATGCCATTAATGATTCAATTTCCTGCTTTTTAGCAATAATTAGGTCACAGGTTGGACAATATTTACACTGCTTGTTTAAGAAAAATAGCTGTTGTGGTTCGATGTGAATTACCAAAGGGAATTTACGGATTTTTGTTTTTGCTTCACATTTGGGGCATTTTGTAAACGCACAATCTTCATAGGGGTTGAGAAAGAAATTATGTCGTTCTTTAAGATTTTTATCTTTAACTTTATTTGAAGTTTTCTTAGACATTTGGCTGATTTTTCTGGCTTGTTAAGATGGCAAAGTAACTGGTAAGTAGGTAGTTAGGCGTAAATAAAGTTAATTAGTAAGATCTGTCCTCTGTCCTTTGTACTTGGTAAGGGTTTTTAGATATATTTATGTTTAATAACATAGTTTGATTTATTTAGTCCAAATTACTTAAATTATAAGTGGGCAATAATGAAACACCTTGATGGTAAAGTGGCGTTAGTCACTGGTGCTACACGGGGTATTGGTAAAGGAATTGCGATCGCACTTGGTGAAGCTGGTGCAACTGTATATATCACAGGACGTAGGTTAAACAACTCAGATGCTAGTGATCAGGTTTCGGGTAGTCTGGCGGAAACCAAGTTAGTAGTTGAGGAAGCCGGCGGTGTGTGCGTTCCTATCCAGGTTGACCATAGCGACGATGAGCAGGTAAAATCACTTTTTGGGCGCATCGAAGAAGAGCAAGATGGCAGGCTCGACCTATTAGTGAACAATGCTTATTCAGGAGTACAAGCATTAAGAGACGCCAATGGTAGACCTTTTTGGGATTGCGAACCGAGTCTTTGGGATGCTTGTAATAATGTGGGTTTGCGTAGTCACTACTTAGCGAGTGTTTTGGCGGCGCGGATGATGACTAAGCGTCAACAAGGATTAATCTGCACTATTTCTTCTTGGGGCGGTATGTCTTATATTTTTGGTGCAGCTTATGGTGCTGGAAAAGCAGCGTGCGATCGCTTAGTGGCTGATATGGCTGTGGAATTGAAACCTGATAATGTTGCATCTGTATCAATTTGGCCGGGTATTGTTGGTACTGAACATATTTCTCAGATGGCTGCGGAAATGGCAGAAAATCTCACTGACCAAAAAAATTCATTATTTAGCGATCGCTACAATTGGGAAACTCCTTTATTAACTGGACGGGTAATTGCTCAACTGGCTGGCGAAGCAAATCTGATGAGTCGCACAGGAAAGGTACAGATTGTGGCGGAATTGGCTCAGAAATATAGACTTGTAGGTGAGGATGGTGAGTGTCCTGTATCGTTACGTTCTCTGCGTTTTCTCCTAGCTTCTGCAATACCTGGGTTGAGAAAGTACTCATCGCTGATTCCTGATATTAAGGTGCCGTGGTCACTGTTGTTAATTAGTACTCTCCGCTCACCAAAAATTTAATCATTTTAATCAACCAAAAATCATAGCTGAAAATAGCTATAAGTATGAAACGTTGAAGTTAGCTTTGGTAAAGACCACTCCTCCCTTAGATATCTCTAGCAAGTTAATTTTCGTTGCAGTTACACCAATTTGAACAAACAATATTGCAGATACCTTGTAGGTGCAAACGGTTGTTTGCCCTTATCACTTTAAAAGCCCCCATTGTGGCAACTTAGTATAACCACGATACACTGGGAGAAATGTCTTGAGGAAGCATTAATGGTACGGACAAACGGAGCGAAAACTGAAACGTCTGCACAGGAATTACCTACGGTTTCAGACATCGAAGATACAGTAACAATTGAAGATTCACCCGCACCAGTGGAAGATGTGCAAGATATTGACGATATCTTAAACTCACTCAAAAGCTTACTGAGTACTGTAGAAAAACTCCAGAAAGCCCGACAGGAAGTAGCCGATATCAAACCTTTGATCGGGCGAATGCTTGATGGCGAACTGGCTAGTGGTGAAGAACTAGAACAACTAAAAACATCTGTGAGTGGTCTTTCTCGCTTGGTTCGTGCTTACGGCGATCATCAAGCAGCGCTAGCTAAAGCACAATCTGCTAGACAATTGCTAGATCAACTCTTGAAATAGTGATTTATAAAAAGATCCCCGACTTCTGATAGAGTAATGTAGAAGTTGGGGATTTGAGCCTCTGGGTGATGCTTTTTAAGCTGTCTGAAAAAAAGCAGCGATCGCCTCTGCAAATCCTGCAAATGAGCTATAATCTTGGGACAATATCGAGACATTGACACCCAATTTCTCAGCATTAGTTGCCGTATAAGGGCCGAAACAAGCTACTATACAATCTTCATAATCACTCTTTGAATTGACCATTTTTAAAAAGCTGGCTACTTCGGCGGTGCTACTAAAAGCTATTACGTCTATCATGCCTTGATGCAGTAAGTTTAATTCCACACTATAGATATTTTTGCCTAAAGGTTGAGTAATATAAGTGGGTACACGAGTTACTTGTAAACCCAATTGTTTTAACTTTGCAATAAAATTTGGGATGATATCAGGCTCAGGTATCCCCACGACTTTTGGTGCAGGAACTAAGATTTTTTGTTGATGAATTTGGGGAATTTTAGCTAATTCAGCTACTATCCCTTTGGGACTAGATTCAGATGGCATCAAATCAACTCTCCCAGCCATAGATAATAAAATCTCTGCATCTTTGCCTACAGCACAAAGTTGACAATTTGCAAGTTCAGATATGGAAATCCCCAAAACATTGAGGCGATGAAAAAATGCGACGATGCCATTTCTGCTAGTGAAAGCTAGCCAATCAAATTCATTTATATGGCTAAGAATATTATCCAATTCAGTGAAATTTGAGAGCCAACAAGTTTCAATAGTTGGCATTAGCAATGGTAAACCGCCTTTTTTGATGATTTCTTCAGACAACCTCAAGGCGTAATTACGAGGGGCTGTCACCAAAATTCTTTTGCCATATAAAGGCAGTTGCAACGATGGCGTTAATGAGTTGCTGGCTGGGGAGTTGGCTAGCATTAGTTAGTCCAAATTTAGTGGAATTAGGTGACGCGATCGCTGATGAATCATCAACTCAATATCCTACTCTAACCGATGTTTTCTTTGCAGCAAATTCACCAAAATAATCCCTATAATCGCATCGTAAATCACTCCATCTACAACTGCTATCACCCAGTTAAACAGGCCGTATGTGCCACCACTCTACAATCCAATGCTATCTAAAATCTTGTACTTCAGACTAACTACTACTCCACTGTGAGAAAATCAAGATAAAGCCTGTCTCAGTACCAATAGCAGATAAAACCACAGTGGCGATCGCATTGTGCAGCAGTGCAAGCAAATACCCATTGTCGCCAAAGTTTCCAGAGAGAGATACCATTCATAGCAAAATAAATATTTGACTGTCAGTATCTATTTAAACTAGATTGGGTGAAATGTGTTACAAAATCACCAAGCCAAACTCCTCTCCAGTCGCCCGAAAACCAATACCTCGATAAGCTGCTTGGGCTGCATAGTTGTTTTGTTGTGTAAATAATATAGCCCGTTCTACTCCTTGGGCTTTCGCTTCTAGCAAACAACCAGCCACTACACTTTTAGCGTAGCCCTGACCCCGAAGTGGTGGCGGTGTCCAGACTCCACCAATCTGTACAATATCTGGTAAATAGGCGTTGAAAGCCGAGTAGGCAACTGGTGTATTGCCTGCTACTAAAACCCAATGCGTAGCATTAGCCTGATATGCCTCTAATAGGCGGCGACAAGCTGGACGTAAATCAGCAGTTTCCTTTTCTCCCAAAGCTTCTATGTTGTAAGCAGCACTCCACTCTGTGAGTAAATCCAACTCATCTAGATTGGGCAACCGACATTTTACCTCACCCGATGCTAGAGGCGAGGGTATCTGCAAGTCTTGTAACATCACAGAAAATAACACCTCACGCTCATCTAATTGGGTTGGGGAGTTAGCAAGTCCTAAAATTTCTTTTGTGGCTGCGACTTGTGCGGCTGGGCCCGCAATGCCAAAAATTGCCCGTTTTGATTGTGCTACCACTGCTTGCACTACTTCCTCCAGATGCACTGGAGCTTGCACAACCACCATCCCATTCCCATAATGAGCCGCGACTGCAACTATAGCTGTATTAGCGATCGCAACTACATATTTTCCTTGAAATTTTGCACCTTGGTCAATCAGCCCCGCCTCTCGCAAATTTGAACGCAGAAACATAGAAGTATCGGTGTATTGCACCAGAAAACTTTCTAGTAATGCTTCATCACCAGGTTGTAAGATTCTTAAGGTAGGCATGATCAGTAGTTGAACAAAATTAAATTCATTTATCTGGGTTCTTGAGTGTGAAGTCGTTGCCCAATTTTAGAGAATTAGAGAGGCTTTTAATACTATATATTACACAAATACTACAACATCTACAAAATAGCACTACCCGTAATCTGCGATGAAGTATTGCTCAAGCGCGTAAAATAGCAGCGATCGCCCTGGAAATTGCTAAGGTGTGAACAACACATCCCATTTCCCTCATATGACCAGTAAACGCTACTATCACATCGGTTTTGGGCAAGAGGATTTGGGTTTCCAGCCTCCTCAAATGGCGCTACTATCTGGAGATCCGGAACGTGCGTGTTTAATTGCCCAAACTCATTTGCAAGATGTACATTTGCTATCAGAAAATCGCGGACTCCATAGTTATGTGGGATATTTACCCAATGGCCGCCGGGTTTTATCTGCTACTAGTGGTATAGGCGCACCTTCGTTAAGTATTGTAGTAAATGAGTTGGTACAGGTAGGAATCCGGCAAATGATTCGCATAGGAACTTGCGGCGCAATTCAACCCCATGTCCCAGTCGGTAGCATTGTTATTAGCAGCGCTGCATTATGTCGCCAAGGTGCAGCCAATGATATTGCACCCGTAGAATATCCTGCCACCGCCGATCCCTTTCTCACTGTGGCATTAGTGAAGGCTGCACGAGAATTACAGATTGAGCATTATTTGGGAATTACGGCTTCTGTAGATACGTTTTACGAAGGACAAGAACGCACCGATTCAGCCAACCCATATTTAATGCGATCGCATCGTGGTATTACAGAAGAATACCAGCACCTCAATATTTTGAACTATGAGATGGAATGTGGCACACTATTTAAGATGGCAGGAGTGTATAAATTTGCTGCTGCTGCTGTTTGTGGCGTAGTTGCTCAACGCACCCTTACTGAGAATATCATCTTGACACAGAAAGATATTGCCGTTAACAATGCGATCGCCACTGCCGTACATGCAGCCGCAAACGTAGAGTCAGATTAATTTCCCATGATTTTGAAGTCTTGATGTCGCTGTTGTAATTGGCATATGTGATTAAACAAATTCCAGCAGTATTCTTCAGAGAAATTCAAAATTCAAACATCACTCTGCACTCATTCCCTATTCCCCATTACCAATCCGATTCCAGGCTCTAACTACTACTTGTAAATTCTGCGGCAGGTTATTTTGAGAAATATCATTGTACTGCACCGTACCTTGTGGACTGGTGAGAGTATAGGTGATGTAGTCAGATCCAATATTAGGCGCTGGGTAACTTAAATTCCTGAACTCACGAAACCTTGAGTTTTCTAACACCTGTTGAAACTGTTGCACCTGTTGTAAAGAAATGCGGCGAATGCTACGTCCAGAATTCTCAACATTACCACTTCGTACACGAATCACCCGCCCATCATTCAGTAAAAAGGTTTGGTAAGTTCTACCAGCAAAACCACCACTAGAAATTTGACGAAACACCACATTTCGATCTAAAGCTGGCGGTAACTGATGGTTGGGAATTCTTACGGGCTTCAGGGTATCTGGTCGAGGATCATTAATTTCGCTCGCCCTTTCATTCAACTTAATAATAGTACCTGTTTGATTAGCATGATAAACCAAACTTTGATTAACCCCTCCTACAGCCACCCGCCAACCAGGCACTAAAACAGCAGTACAAACTTGATTTGCATCCTTTAATTCTAAGCAGCCATCTCTCCAATTTTGCTGTTGAGCCTGAATAATATTAAGTCGATTAATTGGCTGTCGTAAGCGTGATGACGCATCTCGTAAAACGGCATTCCTAATAGACTGTGGTAATCTTCTTGGTAGGTTGCTGGTGGGATTATTTGCAGTAGCTAACCGCACAAAACGCCCGTTATTATTCGTGTGATATACCCAGTTTTGTCTACTGTCAGTTACCGTAACTTGCCAGCCAGGAACCAACGCCTGAGTACAAAGTTCATTAGCTTGAGGCAGTTCCAAACAACCGTTACGCCAAGTCTTTTGGCTGTAATTAATAATTTGCAATTGTTGGTTTAAAACTCCCTGTCTCCGGGATAAATCTCGCAGCACCGCATTAGCTACTGGAGGTGGTAAGCGGTTTATTTTGAAGTTTTGTTTGGTAAATTCATTTGCCGTTTCAGTTGACAAACTGACAGCATCTGCGGGAGTAGTTTTCATGAGTGTTAACCCACTCACAACAGATAAAATTCCCGTTAAAATTAAAGCCGTGAAAATTCGTGCTTGATAAGTAGCACCATAGTTCTTGATTAGACTTTTCATAGTCAAGTAACAAAACTAATAAAGGTAACAGTTATTAATTGAATTCAGCACATCAGAGATCAAACTTCTTGAAGAAGTCGGGGATCTCAAGAGCATATCACCTCAAAGCATAACCATCCATAATCAAACAAGCGCCTATCTTCTGAAGCAGATTTGAAGACAGACGCCTATATGTTTGTTATTTGTTCCTGAACTTTGCAAATCTACTTAATGTATTATAACCAGTACTCACTTAATGAGGTGGCTCTAGCCACATCCAAAGAGTTAAATACCAAGCCTATATATCAAAACTCAAGATAGGATCAACCAAAACTAAATATAAGGAAGATGACGATCAAGCGATTAGCGCTTGACGTTCAGCAGCAGAATTAATAGGTATATCAAATCTAATAGTACTAGCTGCCCAATCTTTTAAATCAGGTGCTAGCCAGACCAATTTGCGGAGAGTTTCATCATTTACCCACAACACCAAGGGGCAATGAAATTTCTTGCGAAACTCATCTCGCATGAGGTTGGTACTGATGATTAGTTGATTAATTTCCACCACCTTCTCTAAACCCCGCACCATCAAAGCACCGGGTTGAGCAGCACTGATTGCTATGGCGATTGTTGTGTACAGCGTCTCAGTTTCTGGTGTGAGCTGAATTTCTTGGATATCTACCGATGAAAACTCTGTGAGCAAACCTAGGATTTGCTGTTGCCGACTTACAGAATTACAAGAAGCTAAAATTAATGAAAACTCTCCGGCAGAAACCATCAACGCTCTGGCTAGCCTCTTGGTAGCCGCGATGGTGTTTACCATGCCCTCTTGTGGATTACTAAAGCTGTTGATCATTTAAAATCCTGCCTTTGGTTTTAAAATAGCTTAGTGGTTTTAGTTTAGTCCCCCTGTATCGTTTTTATCTAAGGTATTTCTAAGTATTTTTAGATAATACTTGATTTGGAGTTCTATAGTAATCCTACGCACGATTGCTAAAGTGAGGGTGTAGTGTATCACCCCGCATTTACGGTAAATCCATATTCGGGGTGGTAGTTAAATTACAGGGCACGGGGCATTGGGATTTTGAATTTTGAATTCCCCGCAGGGGCTGACTCTTCACGAATGACAAATAACAAACAACAAATGACTAAGGTGCAACTTTCAACCAGGTATTCTAGTCATGATTGATATTTTTAGATGCCTGACAGCCCATGATGAAAAAAATTGTAACTTGGTGTGTTGAGTTTTTGGTGTGGAAAGTTCACCACAGCCGCAAGCCGACATTATTTGCCATGATCGTTGGTTTGAGTATGGTAGCTACGATGATGCTAGCGTTGCCGTTGAATGCTCAAAATACGCCTTTGAGATCGCCAGCAGCAGAATTAAGGGGGGTATGGTTAACAAATATTGATAGTGATGTTTTGTTTGAGCGCGATCGCTTAAAAAATTCTTTGCAACGTTTGAGTGAACTTAACTTTAATACTGTATATCCGGCGGTGTGGAATTGGGGTTATACACTTTATCCTAGCAAAGTTGCCGCCAAGGTAATTGGGCGTTCTCTTGACCCCACGCCAGGACTGCAAGGACGGGATATGCTCAAAGAAATCGTCGATGAGGGGCATAAAAAAGGGTTAACAGTCATTCCCTGGTTTGAGTTTGGCTTTATGGCTCCTGCTGATTCTCTACTAGCTAAAAATCGTCCCCAATGGCTCACCAATCGCAGCGACGGTAGTCGTATTGTCAAAGAAGGTACTCATAACCGCGTTTGGCTGAATCCCTTCCGTCCAGAGGTGCAACAATTTATCCAAGATTTAATCGTGGAAATTGTCAGAAACTATGATATTGATGGCATTCAATTTGACGACCATTTCGGCTTGCCTTCAGAATTAGGCTACGATGCCTATACAGTGGCACTTTACAAAAAAGAACACCGTGGCAAAGCCCCTTCCAAGAACTCGAAAGACCCCGAATGGGTACGCTGGAGAGCGAGTAAAATCACCGACTATATGAAGCGCGTATTCACAGCCATCAAAGCCACCAAGAAAAACTGTATAGTCTCCGTTGCACCCAATCCCCAGCGCTTTTCCTACGAATACTTTTTAGCAGATTGGCAGCGATGGGAAAGAATGGGAATTGTAGAAGACTTAGTTGTGCAAATCTATCGGGATGACTTAAACGTCTTTATCAAAGAATTAGAGTACCCAGAAGTCAAAGCTGCTAAAAGTCATATCCCTGTGAGTATCGGCATTTTGAGTGGGCTGAAAAACCGATCTATACCCATGCAACAAATTCAAACACAAGTGCAAAAAGCACGCGATCGCAATTTTGCCGGGGTATCCTTCTTTTTCTATGAAACCCTGTGGAACATGAGCAAAGAAAGACCCCAAGACCGTCAAATAGCCTTCCAAAAAATCTTTCCTACACCTATGGCTTATCCCAATTTACTTGCCGGTTGGAAACCGTAGTGGGGTATTGGGCATAATAAAAGACATTTCTGGCAAGAAATTTTAGCCACCTTGAAAGGAATCGGGATGAGAGTTCATTAATTATTTCCCCTTATCCCCCAATTCCCAACCGTCCAGCCAAGCCGGGAGTTAGGGGTAAGAGGGTGGTAATCATCAAGAACAAAGCTAAAAGACCTAAAGCGGCTCTAGCATCATCAGGTTCAGTGACTTCATTCAAGCTGGGACGTTCTAAATCCCGTTGTAATAACAAAATCACGATCGCCCAGTACAACGCTAGATTGTTAGCTAGTGAAACAATTCCTAGCAAAATTAAAGTTGCGAGGGTCGCCCGCCCGGCAGTTTTGCGTCCGTAAATCGCTTGGATAATGCGACCACCATCTAAGGAGCCTGCTGGCATTAAGTTTAAGGCCGTGATCACTAATCCTAGCCAGCCAATAATCACCAATGGGTGAACATTCACCAAGGGCGACTGTAAAGCTGAACCCAGGACAACCCTAGCCAAGCTACCCACCAAGATGGAACCTTGGAAAAACTGATTTGGTAATTGAAATAAACTGCCTGGATGGGAAAGCACTAAACCCACAATTAGCATCAGTAAAGAAATGATTCCACCAACAGCCGGCCCTGCTAAAGCGATATCAAATAGCGCCTTGCGGTTGGGTAACAGCGACTCAAAGCGGGTAATTGCGCCAAAAGAGCCGATTTGCACAGCCGGGAGAAAGAACGGCCAGCTAAGGTGGACTTGGTGACGACGAGCCAGCAACCAATGACCGATTTCATGACCTACCAAAATTGTCAATAAGCCGACGCCTATGGGCAAAGCTGCTAAAAAGCGTTCTGGCTGGGAAAATAAATCAAAATTCAGCAGTAGCCCCGCCGCTTCTAAAGTGGTAGCAACGGTTGCTACTAACAAGATACCTGCAAAGGCTTTTTGCGCTAAGGACATCGGGCGCGGGTCATTGCTACTGGGTAGGACAATCACTACAGGTTTGCCATCGGTGTTTTCGATTAAAAACAACCGATATTTATCACCCAAGCGTTCTTGTAAACTGACGCTGAGACGATTGTGAATCTCTTCTGGTTCTCCCCGGAGATTACCTTTGAAAATAGCGCCTTCTTGGTAAGCGATCGTTTCTGTAGCGAAAAAGGTATCAATCCCGAAAATACCTTTAATTGTGTTTAAATCCTCTTCTGGAATAGGCGGTACTTCAGCTGGTACTATTACTGCTGACTCTACAGAATTTGCTTCCGGGGAAGCATTAGCTGCAAGTTTTTCCATTGCTCGCTGCTTGATTAGGGCATCTTGCCCCTCTGCTCGGAGTCTTTTGCCTAGAAAAATATACAACCCACCAGAAGCCACCACCAAGAACAATATACCCACGATGTTGATGTAAAATCCTGCGGCAAACAAACCGAAGAACAACAGCCAGGGAGCCATCAACACCACCGACTGTAACCAGGCTAAAATTCCCAGTTTCCCAAACGGTCTGGCGCGATAAAAGCCCCAACCTAAAATGCCGAAAGCGATCAACACGATAATAGTAATGATAGAAGTTTCTGATGTCAGCATTTCTAAACCTTGGTCATTGGTCATTTGTTGTTCTCCTTGTACCCTGCTCCCCGCTCCCTGCTCCCATTACCTATTCCTTTAATCTATAACGTCGCCTTTAGTCTGCCCAAGTTGGATATAGCTAAAATTTCAATCAATATACAAACTTCTGTTTGCTGACGAGTTTCAATACTTTTATCCTAAGATGATTGACAAATTTATTTTATTTCCAGTAATATTCTCTTAAATGGGGAAGTGTGTATCCATCATTTGAAGAACATCAGATTAATAACCCTTGCACATTAAGAATACATTATTTCACGCAAAGATGCGAAGGCAAATATATTTGCCAGGTGTTTTTGCGTTTTTTCGTAGAGCATAAAAGGTTAAATCTAGATAGTTAAGGTGATTGAGCAACACTCATGATTTGAGTTGCCAAAACGAGATGTCTCAGGCGAAAGTAAGGAGATAATCCTCTGTTTACCGAGCGACGTATGCGGCAAGAAGAGTCGATCGCCCTCTTACTCCAACAGATTGCCAACCTCAAAGATGAAAATCTTGGACTGCTCACAGCAGTAGCGATCGCCCAAAAACAAGAAACAGTCGCCCAAAAACAAAGAGGCGATCGCATCTTAGCAGCCACGACCACAGCAGCCAATGCTTTATTAACTATTGACAACTTTGATGCGGCAATCAATACAGCCTTAAAAGTAATTGGCGAAAGTTTAGATTACGATCGCGTTTCAGTGATTGAACATTTTGACATCCCATCTACCTCCTTACCTGGCTGGAGGCTTTTGTATGAGTGGGATGCACTTGAAACCATATCGCAAATTTCCCATCCTGGCGTCACACAAGGAACCTACCAAGGAATTGAGGAGTGGTACGAGCTTCTGCGTCAAGGACAGAGCATTAGCTGTTTGCTTGCGGAAATGCCTGAACCGTTTCGTAGTGGACAAGCAGCGATTGGCGTGAAAGTATTGCACAGTGTACCAATTTTTGTAGAAGGACAATTTTGGGGAGCCTTGGGTTTCGATGACTGTCGCCAAGCCAAGCACCGCAGTACAGCTGAGTTGGCGCTGCTCAAAACCGCAGCTGCTTGTATTGGGAGTGCGATTCAGCGTCAACGTAGCCAACAAACCCTACTGCTTCACGAACAAGAACGGGTAGCAGAATTAGCCAAAGCAAATGCTAGGCTGGCTCAAGTCAATGAGGAACTATTAAAGAGCAAAAGAGAGCAAGAAGTTCTATTAAATATTAGCCAGGCGATCGCTACTGTACGTGGTAAGAAAGATTTATTGCAACTAATTATGGAAACCATTAAGCCTATATTTGGTTTCTATGATTGCGGCATTTTAATTGTGGATCAGCGTCAGGAATATTTTTATGACTTAGCAGTTCTCAACCTCGAAATTGATGGTTCAGAAGTCAACCGTTTTCTACATCAAGCGGGTTTCTACTCACAACTACGAATACCATTCCCAGGCTCGTTGCTGTCAGAATATATGAAGCAGTTAGCAGCAGCAGGCTGTCCGATTATTTTTGATTACACACAAGATTTTGCTGACTATTCCGATTGCGAAGTCTTACAAGCACTGCAAAAACTGGGTTACAAAGAAGGGTTGAGTGCCCTACTCAAAACAGGTGGGAAGATATTCGGTTGTTTCTTCATTAATTCCAAAGTCACACCCTGGTTCAGTTGTGAGCAATTTTCCTTGTTCCAAGCGATCGCAGATCAAATTGCCGTAGCAAGCGCTAATATTCTCGCCAATGAAGAGATTTTAGAACGGGAAAGGGAAAAATCCCAACTGTTGAAAATTAGTGAAGCGATCGCCACAGTCCAAAATCACAAGCAACTACTCAAGGTTATTTACGAAGAAATTAAACCTGTTTTTCCCTACGACAATGCAGGTTTATTTGTCTTTGACCACACAGGCGAACATATTTATGAAATCTTAGATGATCAAGTACTGCCAGATGAAATTCAAACCCAACTCACTCAAGCTTCACTGTTAGGTGTTTTCCCCTTTCAAGGCCATCATCCCCAAGCATGGATTTATGCCGACTCACCAGTCATTTGCTCATTGCTAGAACAAGCACAATATTTTCTTCCACCTTGTCAAGGGCAGTTTGCCATCGGCATCGCTGCGGGTTTGCAGCAGATGATTGGTGGTTCTCTTTACTGCGGCGGTAAAAAAATTGGTATGTTGTCATTCAACTCCAAACAATATGACTTTTATCATGAGCAACACATTCCCTTATTTAAAGCGATTAGTGATTTAATCGCCAATGCCGTCGCCAACATTTTAGCTAATGCAGAAATTCAAGAGCGGAAAGCAAAATTACTAGAAGCGCAACAAGCCTTATTGCAAGCTGAACAAAACAGAGTTGCAGAACTCCAAGCACAAAATCGGTTGCTAGAAAACCGCGATCGCATTTTAGAAGCCACAACTAAAGCTGCCAATGCTTTATTAACTATTGAAAACTTTGATGCGGCAATTAATACAGCCTTAAAAGTAATTGGCGAAAGTTTAGATTGCGATCGCGTTTCGGTGATTGAGCATTTTGCCCATCCCAGTGAACCCTTACATTGTTGGAAAATGCTTTATGAATGGGATTCACCCAACACAGTGTCGCAAATATTTCACCCGAACGAAGCGCAAGGAACCTATGAAGAGGGAGGGGTTATCGAGTGGTATGAGCGTTTTACTCAAGGTTACAGCATTAGCTGTTTACTAGAGGAAATCCCTGAACCGCTTCGCAGTGGACAAGCAGCGATTGGCGTGAAAGCCTTACACCTAGTACCGATTTTTGTCGAGGGACAGTGCTGGGGGTTATTTGGTTTTGACGACTGTCACACAGCCAAACGCCGGGGGTCAGCAGAACTAGCGTTACTCAACACCGTAGCCACATGTATTGGCAGTGCAATTCAACGCCAACGCATTCTGCAAGGCGAACAAGAACGCACAGCAGAACTAGCAATTATTAATGAAGAGTTAGAAAAACGCGATCGCTTACTTTCTGTCGTCGCCCAAATTACCAAAGATTTATTAGAAACCGCAGATATTGATCTAGCAATTCCCAATGCCTTAAAAGCGATCGCAGAAGTCGCAAACATCAGTCGAGTGCAACTGATCCTTGAACATCAAGACCCAGTTACACAAAAATTACAACACTGCGTCACCTATGAGTGGGTAGCCCAAGGCATCACCCCACAAATCAATCATCCCACAATGACAGTAATTGACAACGATAATTTCGAGATGATGCTGAGAGAACTCCATGCAGGTCGTTCCATTTGGCGTGTAGTTGATGACTTCCCCGATATCATCCGAGAACAGTTTGAGTCCATTGACATCAAATCCTCTGGAGGCGTGCCACTATTTATTGAAGGACGCTACATCGGTGCTGTTGCCTTTGATGATTGCATAACCCCTCGACATTGGAGTCAGCAAGAAATTGATGTCCTCACCACTGCGGCTGAGGGAATTGGCGCTGCACTGCACCGTAAACAGTTGGTGGAACACCTGTTGAAAGAACGCGCCAGAACTGCGGAAGAGCGAGTTGTAGAACTCTCTAGAGCCAACATCGCTCTCAAAAATAGTATTGATCGCCTAGCTGTGGATGCGGAACTCGATACCTTCCTCGGTCACGTCATCTTAGAAATTAAACAGCAACTGGATGCCCAACGCGCCCATCTATTCCTCTACGATCCAGCTTCTCACATACTACAGTTGCATTTGGGTTCGGAGACAGATGAAGTATTGCCCAAGGATCAATTACAAGATATCGATCCCTTCCTAGAGCCAGTACCAGCAGATATTAGCCGCGCTTGGGAAATCTTAGTGCAAACAAAACAGCCTCTGGAATTTGCGATTTGGGATAACGCCCATCCAGAACACTGGCCTGAAGCCTTAGAATGGCATCGCCGCCGGGGTCATCAAACAGCTATGTGTATCCCGCTCATGCTGGGTGATACACCTTTGGGTTTCTTGGGGTTAGCATTCATGCAGAAAGCCACCTTAAATCCCGAAGAATTTGAACTAGCCCAAGCTTTAGCACATCAAGCCACCCTAGCAATTCAACTAACTCGGTTGGCAGAAGCAGCCAAACAAGCTGCTATCCTCCAAGAGCAAGAAAAAGCTGCCACAGAGCAAATTGCAGAACTAGTCAGAGCCAACGAATCACTCAAAGGCTGTGTCAATCGCCTAGCAGATCAACCAGATTTAGAAACCTTTTGGGAGCATATATTACTAGAAGCTTCCGCCCAAGCCAAATCTTACGCCGCCGCCCTGTTTCTTTACAACGAATCGTCCAATACTAGTCTCATGAAACGGTATGTCAGAGAGGGAAAGGTAGTTCCTATCAAGACGACACCGGAATTCGCCCAATTTCGCATCCCGATTTCCGGAAATATTTTTTCCTTTTGGAAAGAGGCGCTGTTTAGAGGCGAGCCAATATTTTTTAATTTAGATGATGACAAAAAACTGCTTGGCTTACGCATCAAATGGCATCGCGCTCAAGGGCATCGTTCCATTGTGCGTGTACCTTTGATTTTAGGCGATCGCCCTTTGGGATTCATTGGCTTGTGTTTTCAAGAACCCAGGACTAGCTTACCCCCAAATATTGAATTGATCATGGCCTTGGCGCAGCAAGCCACCTTAGCCATCCATTTAACTCATCTAGCCGAACAGAGTCGCCAAGCTGCAATTTTGGAAGAACGCAACCGCATGGCGCGAGAAATTCACGATACCCTCGCCCAAGCCTTCACAGGTGTGATTGTCCAGTTGGGTGCAGCTTCCAGGATCGTCCCTGGTGAATTAACAGAGGTGCAGGGACACATCACCCAAGCACGGGATCTAGCTCGTGAAGGATTGGCAGAAGCCAGGCGTTCAGTCAATGCCCTACGCCCTCAGATTTTAGAAACTAGCAATTTATGTAAAGCCTTCAACCGCCTTGTCGCCCAAATGTCTGCGGCTATTGATACCAAGACCATCTGCAAAGTGATCGGTGAATTGTATCCCCTAGCAGTGGACATTGAGAATAACTTGTTACGCATTGGACAAGAGGCATTGACAAACGCAATTAAACATGCATTTGCAAGTGAGATTTTGATTGAATTGGTCTATGAACCAACGCAATTTATGCTGCGAGTTAAAGACAATGGACAGGGATTTGATACAGATAGCTTGTCTAATGTCAAAGGTTTTGGATTGATGGGTATGAAAGAAAGGAGCGATCGCATTAAAGCACAGTTAACTATCCAAAGTATCCCAGGACAAGGAACAGAAATCATCATACTAATTCATCGAGAGTAGACAATGAGCAAGAAAAACCCCATCCGCATCTTGATAGTTGATGATCATCCCGTCGTCCGCCAAGGTTTAGCCGCGATGATTGATAGGGAAGCAGACATAACGGTTGTCGGACAGGTTTGTAATGGACATCAAGCAGTAGCTACATTCCATCAACTGCAACCCGATGTCACACTCATGGATTTGCGGATGCCAGAAATGGATGGAGTTGCAGCCATTACCGCCATTTGTAGCGAGTTTGAAAACGCCAGAATTATTGTACTGACAACTTACGACGGTGATGAAGATATTTATCGGGGACTGAAGGCGGGGGCTAAAGGTTATCTACTCAAAGATGCAGAACCTGATGAATTGCTAGCAGCGATTCGCGTCGTCAACACTGGGCAAAAGTACATTCCCACTGCCGTAGGAGCCAAACTAGCAGAACGAGTGGGGATCTTGCAACTTAGCGGACGCGAACTAGAGGTTATCCGCCTGATGGCTACTGGTAAAACTAACCAAGAAATTGCTGCCGTATTGCAGATTTCCGAAGGGACTGTGAAATATCACGTCAATCATATTCTCAGCAAATTGGGCGTGAGCGATCGCATTCAAGCAGTGATCACAGCCCTCAAGCGTGGGATTGTAAGTTTGCAATGAAAATGTAGTTTTGCGGGTATCCTATTTTACAGATACATTTTTGATCAATATTTATCTGCTTGGATTATTTATGGGATTAATCATAGTCTTTATCTTGATCGTTTGGGCAGTCGTAAATTTTGTAGGGTTATGCTCGGTTGTGATCTCATTGATTCATTGTCGCACTGTACCAGGATACCGAAATATTGCGATTATAGGAGCAGTTTTCATCCCAGTGATCCTTCTATTTTTAACCTTCTTAGATGTTTCAACTAATAAACCCGCTCCTAGTCCCACCTCTGATATTCAGCTAATGGCAAATATCGTCTGGTCTAGAACTTTTTTAATTTGCTTTTTGGGTGCTTGTGTAACAACGGTAATTGCTTTCTGGAAAACCAATGCTATTCGTCGTTACTCAGCACTTGGCTGGGGTTTTCTGATTTCATCCTTGTCCGCTTCCGCATTTGTATTTATTAGATTTTGATACAGAAGTGTTGAATGTTAAGAAAAAACCGATAAAAATAGCCCAAAATATGATAGATTTTGGGCGAAGGACTAAAATATCTTAGTTTAACGTGATTATAAAATCATTTCCCAAGATTGTCAAAGACA
>JAESGB010000140.1_pt1 | contig 36099 bp, 38 predicted proteins | sample 9266211 | NCBI WGS metagenome assembly JAESGB01 (sample SAMN14514844, study PRJNA621659) | algae metagenome | isolation source: Goleter apudmare HA4340-LM2 and co-occurring heterotrophs from cave wall... | place: USA: Maniniholo cave, Kauai, Hawaii | collected 2009-07-28 | reverse complement strand
CCGACGACATCGACGAACGCTTCACCCGCCGCGCCGTCGCCGCCATCGCCATCCGCCGCCACGCCGGCAAACTCGCCTACCAAAAGAGCCGCACTCAATAGCAAGGCGGTCTGCTGCCCACGCTTACTGTCCGGCGACGCGCGACACGGCGCGGCGCACTTATGCGGGCGGGCGGCATCAACACGGGAGAGTAGCGATGATGAAGAACGCATATGTGAGCTTGGCGGTGCAGACCGTCGTCAGCGGCATCATCATGTATTTCGTTATGTTCGTGATGATCGACAGTTTAGGCAGCTTCTACAACAACCTGAATATGTTCTATATGACGCTGATGATGGTCGCGCCGATGGTAGTCGCGATGATCCTCGCCATGCGCCATATGTTTCCTTCCAGGGCGGCGAACAGCGCACTAATTATCGGCTCGATCGCGGTCTTCCTCGGCAGCTACGCGCTGATCCGGACGCAGACGACGATCGGAGACCGGGCGTTCACGCGGTCGATGATTCCGCATCACTCGGGCGCGATCCTGATGTGCCAAGAGGCGTCGCTCCGTGATCCCGAGTTGAAAGCGCTATGCGGCGAAATCATCAAGGGGCAGCGCCGCGAGATCGATCAGATGAAGGCCATTCTTCCCCGGCTTTGAACCGAAGCGCGACTGATAGGACAAGCCACCCAACGATTATCGCTTCGGCGGATGAGGGGGGCGCGCTTCCGGCGCGTAGAAAATTGACACGACCCGAGGAGATCGAGCTGCGTATTGTACCCGTGCTGGCGACCCTTGCCTTGCTCGCTACCCCGGCCCTAGCCCAGCAGGCGGGGCATCAGGGCATGAACCATCAAGGCATGGATCATTCCAAGATGATGCAGCCAACCGCGGCCAACCCCTACGGCCCGGCCGAGATGGACATGCACCAGAAGATGATGGTGGCGAAGGGAGCCGATGCCGGCGAGACGTGGATTCGCAAGATGATCGAGCATCACCGCGGTGCGGTCGCGATGTCGCAGATCGCGCTTCGCAGTTCCCAGAATGCAGAGGTCCGGGGCGAGGCGCAGAAAGCCATCACAAGCCAGAACCGCGAAATCGCGACCCTGAATGCGATGCTCCGCAAAATGGGCAAGCCTGCTCAATAACCGCATGGTCCCGCTCCAATCGGACGGGACCGCCAACGATGCTTCGACCAAGATCTGTATGCGCTACCTGATCGCCGCGCTGGCGCTGGGCGTTCGTCGGACGACCTTGGCGGCGACGTGACGGTGAAGGCCGAGCGGGGGACACGCCAGTTCGCGACCGGCGACCGCATCATGTTCCTTCGCAACGAACGGGGCATGGGGGTCAAGAACGGCACGCTCGCCCGATCGAGCGGGTATCGCCCGAGGGCATGGCGGTGCGCCTCGATGACGGGCGCGGTGTCGCGTTCGACACCAAGGATTATGCCCATGTCGATCATGGCTATGCCGCCACCATCCATAAATCGCAGGGGGTGACGGTCGATCGCGCCCCTGTCCTCGCCACCCCCGGCATGGACCGGCACAGCGCCTATGTCGGCATGTCGCGGCATCGCGACGACGTGCATCTCCATTACGGCCGCGCGACTTCGCCGACCAGCGCCAGCTCGTCCGCGCCCTGTCGCGTGATCGGGGCAAGGGACATGGCGGGCGACCATGCCCGGCCCGAGCAGGACCAGGCCCGCGCGTTCGACCGGTTGCGTGCCGCGATAGAAGGTCAGGACCGTGAGCTGGCATTGCTACGCCGTGCCGTGGAGGGCTTGGCGGCCGAGCGCGCCGCGCGATCAACGTGCCCGACTACAGCAAGGCGCTTGGCGTGCTTCAGCAGGGCGTGGACACGGCGACCGGCCGCATCGACCATGTTGTCCATATTCTTTCCAAAGCCCCGGTCATGGCGATGACGCCCAAGCAGATGGCGCAGCGCATCGCGGCGTGAACGCTCGGCCTACCACGTTGGGAAGCAGGGCAGCGCCTAATGCAGAGCGCCAGCCCGACCGCGTTCCGTGGGATCGTCGCGGCCGACAGAATCGTGACGGTTAATCGCGAAGCGATTGAAAGGTGCGTAGAAGCTGCTGCGAAAGCCCGTGAGACGGTGCGATGCACCGTCAAGGTCGCGCCCGCCCCATAAAGTAACAACGCGGACTTTTGAGGCTTCAGCCGGTGTCATGACCGTTTCAGGCCGGTGCACTTATGATCGCGAGGCGGGCGCGTGCGGATCAACGCACAATCCTTTTACGCGCCCGCCCCGAAAGCCCTCAGGCAAAATAGGGCTCTCTATTGCGTCACCGCGAAGCCGGCCTTCTCTATGGCCCGCTTGAGTTGCTGTACATCGGCCGTCGAGCTTACCGAAACGGTCTTGCTCGCCAAGTCGACGTTGACGACGGCCTTGGCATCGACGCGCTGAAGCGCGCTGGTCACACCGCGCGCACAGCCTCCGCAGGTCATTCCCTGAACTTTGAAATCGATCATCTTCGTTCTTCCATGAGGTGGATGAAGCAGATGTGGGGTTTGACACTGTGTCAGGGTCAAGGGGTGTATTTAGCTGTTGACCTTGACACGATGTGAGGGACGATAAGGCCATCGACTCAGTAGTGGAGACGACCATGAGCGCCCCGGCGCAGCTGCCAATGCAGACACAGGCGAGAAGCGAAGACAGGCTGTCGCTGGCCATCGATGGCATGACCTGCGCGACGTGTGTCGGGCGGGTGGAGCGCGCCATCGCCGGGGTGCCGGGCGTCGCCGGCGTCTCGGTCAATCTCGCGACGGAGCGCGCGAACGTCGAGTTCGTCGATGGACGATCCGATGTCGCTGCCGTAGCCGATGCGGTTCTTGCGGCGGGCTACACCCCGTTGACGCAAACGACCGAGTTGACGATCACGGGCATGACCTGCGCCTCATGTGTCGGCCGGGTCGAGAAGGCGCTGCTGAAAGTGCCCGGCGTCCGCTCCGCGAGTGTCAACCTGGCAGCCGAGACGGCGCGGATCGAAACGGTGGGTGGCGTCCCCACTTATGTCTTGGTCGAGGCCGTCGAAAGCGCTGGTTACACCGCATTCGCGCGCACCGGATCGGCGGAGGCGGAACGAAGCGCCGAGGACGCCCGCCGCGACGCAGCCGCAACAAGAGAGCTCCGCCACGTGCTGATCGCCGCGGCGCTGTCGCTGCCGCTGGTCGTTCCGATGCTGCTGGCCCCGTTCGGTATCGAGGTGGCGGTGCCGGGCTGGATCCAGCTGCTGCTCGCGACGCCCGTGCAGTTCTGGCTGGGCGCGCGCTTCTATCGCGCGGGTTGGAAGGCCGCGCGCGCCCGAACCGGCAACATGGACCTGTTGGTCGCGATCGGCACATCGGCCGCCTACGGGCTCAGCCTCTACCAGCTGCTGTTCGCGCCGATGCACGGCATGGATGCGCATTATTACTTCGAGGCTTCGGCCGTCGTCATCACCCTTATCCTGCTCGGCAAATGGCTCGAAGGCCGCGCCAAGCGTCAGACCGGAGAGGCGATCCGCGCGCTGATGGCGCTGCGGCCCGACCAGGCTCGCGTTGTCGGCACCGACGGCAGCGAACGAGAGATTGCCCTGGCGGAGGTGCGCTCGGGTGACCGCGTCCGCGTCCGGCCCGGCGAGCGCATCCCCGTCGATGGACGACTGATCGAGGGAGCAACCCATGTCGATGAATCCATGCTCACCGGAGAGAGCCTTCCGGTCGCCAAGGCCGCTGGAGACCCAGTGACCGGCGGATCGATCAACGCGGACGGCCTCATCCTGGTCGAGACGACGGCGGTGGGGGCTGAGACCACCCTCGCTCGCATCGTGCGCCTTGTCGAAAGCGCGCAGGGCGCCAAGGCTCCGATCCAGCGGCTCGTCGACAAGGTCAGCGCCGTGTTCGTGCCAATCGTCCTCGTCATAGCCGCGCTGACCCTCGCCGGCTGGCTGATCGCCGGCGCCGGAGTGGAAGTCGCGATCCTGAACGCGGTCGCGGTGCTCGTCATCGCCTGTCCGTGCGCGCTCGGCCTGGCCACGCCGACCGCGATCATGGCCGGCACGGGCGTTGCCGCGCGGGCCGGTGTCCTCATCAAGGACGCGGAGGCGCTGGAGACCGCGCACCGCATCAACATCGTCGCGTTCGACAAGACCGGCACGCTGACCGAGGGCAAGCCCTCGCTGCTGGCCGCACTGCCGGCCGAGGGGGCCGAACGCGCCGAGCTGATCGCGCTCGCCGCGGCGCTTCAGGCTGGAAGCGAGCATCCGCTCGCCCGGGCCGTCTTGGCGTGGGCCAGCTCGGAAGGCGTCGAACCCGCCCGCGCCAACGGGATGCGCGGCCTGCCCGGCCGCGGGGTTGCTGCAGACGTCAACGGCCGCAACCTGATCCTCGGCAGCACGCGCTTGATGGACGACGAAGCTATCGTGATGACACCGCTGGCGAGTGAGGCGGCCAGGCTGGAAGCCGAGGGACGGACGGTCTCCTGGGTCGCGGAACGCGCGCCCGAACGCCGCCTTCTCGGCCTTCTGGCGTTCGGCGACGAGGTCAAGGCTTCCGCCGCTGCTGCCGTGGCGGCGCTGCATGGCCGTGGCATACGCAGCGTGATGCTGACCGGAGACAATGCGGGAAGCGCCCGCGCAGCGGCGGCCAAGCTCGGCATCGACGATTTCGTTGCCAATGTCCTGCCGGAAGGAAAGTCGGATGCGGTAGCAGCATTGCGGGGCGGGGACCGCACGGTCGCGATGGTCGGGGACGGCGTCAACGACGCCCCTGCCCTCGCTGCAGCAGATGTCGGCATCGCCATGTCAACCGGAACAGACGTTGCGATGCACGCAGCGGGCATCACGCTGATGCGGGGCGATCCGCGCCTGGTCGCGGACGCGATCGACATCTCCAAACGGACATATTCCAAGATCCGCCAGGGGCTGTTCTGGGCGTTCATCTACAACCTGGTCGGCATCCCGCTGGCAGCGTTCGGGTATCTAAGCCCGGTGATCGCCGGCGCGGCGATGGCGCTGTCGAGTGTCAGCGTCGTCGCCAATGCTCTGACGCTTCGCCGTTGGCGTCCGACAGCGGCTTGAGGAGGCGATACGTGAATATAGGACAGGCGGCCAAAGCTTCGGGCGTCAGCCAGCGGATGATCCGCCATTATGAGGCGATCGGCCTCATTCCGAAGGCCACGCGGCGTGATTCCGGCTACCGCGACTATGACGAACGCGAAGTCCACATGTTGCGCTTCATCGGCCGCGCACGCGATCTGGGCTTTCCAATTTCGGAGATCGGCCAGCTCGTCGCGCTGTGGCAGGACGGCGATCGGGCGAGTGGTGAGGTCAAGGCCCTCGCGCTTGCACGAGCCGCGGAGATGGAGCGCAAGGAGCACGAGCTCCGAGCGATGCGCAAGTCGCTCGAAGATCTGGCGCGTCGCTGCGCGGGCGGAGATCGACCGGATTGCCCGATCCTGGACGATCTTGCGATCGGAGTGGAACATGTGAGTCTGCGTTGCGCTAAAGAAAAGGGTTGACCTTGGACCATGGTCCGAGCCGCAAGGACGGTGAAGTCCCGACCCCGGCGAGGGAAAGCGCCAAGAACCGCGTATATACAAGGGGAGGGGGGCGCATATGGAAGGAAAGACAATGCATCAGATCGATCCCGAGATGAAGGCGTGCATGGACGCCTGCCATGAATGCCACATCACCTGCCTTCACATGGCGATGAATCACTGCCTGGAGGCGGGCGGGCGACACGTCGAGCCTCAGCACATGAAGCTGATGCTGGACTGTGCTCAGATTTGCAGTGTCGCGATCGACTTCATGGCGCGCAAGTCCGAGCACCACCGGCATATCTGCCGCGAGTGCGCCGAGATTTGCCGGGCGTGCGCGTCGAGCTGCGAAGGGCTGGACGGCATGGAGGATTGCGTCGCCGCGTGTCGCAAGTGCGCCGACGCTTGCGACAAGATGGCCGCGTAAATGGCCCGAGGGCGGCGCTTTCCCCGCCGCCCTCCCGTTACATTGCGAGCCAAGGCGCGTGAGACGGTGCGATGCACGGTCAGGGTTGGCAGCAACGCTTTAGAGAGGGGCGTCACCTGCCCTGCCGCTAGGCTAGCGGCCCGCCCGTCCGCGGCTTGGCGCGGCGGTTCCAGGCGAACCCGATCATGATCGCGGCAAGCATCAGGAGTTGTGCCAGCACCGACTGAAATGTCGGGAACAGGCCCAACATCGAGATACGTGGCACGCTGGCGAGCGGCGCTATGTCGATGATCCCCGCCTCTTGGAGAGCAGCGACTCCCTTACCGGCCAGCACGACCGTCAGAGCGGCCATCAGCCATGAGCTGTAGCGGAAGAACTGCGTAATCGGCAGCGTCCGGCTGTAGCGGAGCATTGCCCAGGCGATGACGGCGAGAAGGCTGATCGCTGCGCCGGCCCCGGCCAGCAGCATCGCGGTGTTCCCCTGTGTCGAGAGCGCGGCGTAGAAAAGGATCGTCTCGAATACCTCCCGATAGACAACCAGGAATGCGAGCCCGAACAGGAACCATCCCGACCCGCCCGATAGCGCCCGTGACATTTTCTCGCGGATATAGCGTTGCCATTGATCAGCTTGTGCCTTGCCGTGCATCCAGATTCCGACCGAGAGCAGGACCACGGCCGCGAACAGCGAGCCGAACCCTTCCGTCAGTTCCCGGCTCGCGCCGCTTATACCGATCGCATAGGTGGCAACCGCCCAGGTAATCCCGCCGGCGACGAGCGCGCCGACCCAGCCACCATGCACATAGCGCATGGCTTCCGGCCGCTCCGCTTTGCGGAGGAACGCAATCATGGCCACCACGATCAAGAGAGCTTCCAGCCCTTCGCGCAGCAGGATCGTGAAGGCTCCCAAGAAGGTGGACGCCTGCGTCGCGGCGTCGGGCGCGAGCGCGGCCTCGGCATCATCGAACAGGCCGCCCAGCACTGCCACTCGTTCGGTCACGTCATCGGCTGACGTGCTGCTCTCCACAGCGGCGCGATATTCTCCCATCGCGCCTTCGATCCGGGACATGAGGTTCGGGTCGCGCGCCGAGAGCGTCGGTTCGATCGGCTCGAACCCGTCGAGGTAGGCGGACAGCGCCAGTTCCTTTGCAGCGCGCCGGTCGCCGCGCTGGAACGCGGCGAGGCTTTGCGCAAGCTTGGCGCGCGCCACGGCGAGCGGGCTTGGGGCTTGTTGCATCACCTGATCGGGGTGGCGACGCAGATAGGCGAGCACCGCGTCGGCTTTCACCTGCCCGATGCTGCCCGCAAGCGCGGCGGGGGTGAGCGCGACCAGGGTTTTCAGGTCGGGAATTCGTGCCCGCAAGCTCGCGTCCGACTTCCACAGCCGCTCACCCTCGACCGCTTGTGCGTCGGTGGAGGCGAAGCTGCCGGAGCGGAACGCGAGCGCCCAGCGCTGATCGCTAGACAGATCGACGAAGCTCTGCATCGCGGTTCCGTCGATGCCTTGGCTTATCACCTGATAGAGCGCGAACACGCTGCGCTGGCGCGCTCGCTCGGCATCAGTAAAGGCGATCGGTGGCGGGTCGAGCTTGGCGGCGTCGGGACCGTGCCCGTTGCCTGTCATGCCGTGGCAGGACGCGCAGGATTGTCGAAAAACCGCTCCTGCTGTGGAGATGTCCGGTGTCTTGTCCGGGGCGAGCGGAACCGGATAGGCCTTGAGCAGATCGGCGGCGAGCCCGTAGGCGAGCGCCGCGACCTGTTGGGCCGAGCCCTTGCGGGCAATCACGCCTTGGAGCTGCGAAGCCCGTTGGATCAGGGATTGCCGCTCAGGTGTCGCAGGGAGCGCGCGCAGGCGGGTGGACACGCCTGCGGCGAACTCCGTCATCTCCGCGTATTCGGACGCACTTGTGACCGCGCCGTTGGCGACCGCACCGCCATAATCGACCGCCATATAATCGAGCAGACGCCAAGCGGTTTGCACGTCGCCGGGATCGGCCGTCGCCGCAGCGGGAATCAACAGCAGCATAAGCGACGCGACCAGCGCGAGTGCAGGCTTAATCAGCGCGACCCGAAGTGACAGCATATGGGTGATCGTCTCCAAGCTTTACTCGTCGCGCACTATGCGAACAGCTCTCATTAGCAGTATTGGGCGGAGGGCGCGATCACCAAGGCAGCCGATGATGAACATCGCCGCGTCAACGGGCGATCGTCGCCGGCGACAGATCGTGACCGTGAACCGGTCCCGATTGAACGACGCAAGAAAGCGGCGACGAAGGCACGCGAGACGGTGCGATGCGCGATCAAGGTCCGCAATGGAGCCAGCAGTGATCGAGGATACTTTCAGATCACGTACTTGTCCCAGCCTGCATAATGCTCGGCGCTGCGCTTCCCCCTTGGAAAGCTGAGGCCGACGAGCGCAATGCCCGCTACGACCGAGGCCACGGCACCAAGGTGACCAACGCCGTCCAGGAGGAAAGGCGCGGCCACGAGCCAGGCTCCGAACGCGACATTGATCAGCCGCAGCACGCGGGCAACCTCCGCTGTGGCGATGATCGCGACCGTGATGACCAGCGCACCCACAACGTGATCGCTGTTCGCCATCCCGCCTTCCGTGCCGAACAATACCCGGGTGAGCATCAGCAGGACGCCGATGACGATGCTCGCAGTCAGCGTCCATGGCAGGGTCAGACCCTTCTTCGCGTCCGCCCAGAAGGTGCTTGGCGAGGCCATCGCGTCCGAGGTGTCCTCTCCGCCGGCCGCGATCGCGTCGCCTTGGAAGAAGGTGCGGATCAGCGGTTTGCCTTGCCGGCGCGCCCAGAGAAGGAACTGACCCATCGCAATCACCTCGTCGAGCGCGAACGGGATCATGATCAGCATGGCGAGCGCGGCGATCAGCGCCAGCGTGCTCCACGTGCCGATGACGATGGGCTGACTGATGATGAAATAGATGCTGATGACGCCGAGCGGGATGACAAGGATGCCGAAGAAGGTCACCATCCACGGCATGGTCCGCCAGCGGTCGCGGGTGCCCATTACCGCCATCAGGATCTCGAGGACATAGCTGACCGTGCCGAGCCCACCATCGGGAATCGGCCAGGCCTTGGACATGTCCGAGGTGATGATCTCCTCGGTGCCGTTGCGTGGATCGCTCAGGGAGCCGGCGAAAAACGGCTCCCAAACGCCGTCAATATGCCCCAGTTGGTAGGCGGTGAGGATGCGCGAGGTGAGAAGGCCGATCAGACCCATGGCGACGATCGGCAGCCGCTGTGCGTCGGTGGATGGCGAATAGGTCCAGCCGGGCGGGATGTTCTTGGGGTCCATCATGCCCGCCATGCTCATGCCCGGCATCATCGGCACGAGCACCGACAGGGCGATCACGGCCGAGCCGATGAGCAGGTTGTTGTTGTACTGAGCGGCGCTCGGGCTCCAGAAGATCAGCGGGGCGAAGAACAGCCAGATGCCGACGAACGCGACCGCCCACTGCGCCCATGTCTTGGTGCGCGGAACGAGCGACAGCGCGCCGAACAGCACGATGGCGAGGCCGCTGACGACATCGCTGATGGCCAGCGCGTTCGCCCGCCACTCGATCGACGGCAGCCCGCGATCAATAGTTACGAAGCGCGCCGCCTCGCCGACACTGTGAGTGGTCACGGAGTCGTAGATAAGCGGGCTGGAGGCGAGCCACAGCCCAAGACCGATGTTTGCGTAAAGAGCCCAGCGCGCACGGCGCTCGTCGCGGTCCATTATGGCCATGTGATCGCCGTGTGCACCGTGACCGGTCATCGCCATGTCCGCCGCGCCAGGTCGGTGCCCCATGGCAGCATGGTCCATGCTGCTATGGTCCGCAGCCCCGTGATCCATACCGGCCATTCCACCGCCTGCCGCTGCGGGTTGTTGGCCCGGCGCTACAGGTTCGGCCTTTAGCTTATCGTGCCAGGCAACCAGATTCTCGTTAAGCTTGTTGTTCCGATACCAGGCCCGCGGGTGGCGCTTCAGCGCGGCGACGATCGTCGGCAGCGTGTCCCGGAGGCGATGCTTCGGTTCCCAACCGAGCAGCAAGCGGGCGCGTGAAATATCGAGGATATAGTGGTCGTTGCTGCTGTCGATCATCCAGGGCTGGATGAAGTCGTCGCTGCCGAGCGCTTCGTTCTGCAGGATGATCCCGGCTTTCGCGAGCGGCTGCGGAATCCGGATCGTCTTCCAGCCCTCGCCGTGGAGCGCCTCGCCGACGATGTCCTGGATCTCGGCATAGCCGGGTGCGTCGGGCTCGCCGATGAGCAGCGGCAGTTCTGACGGCAGTTCGTGCCGCCGATCGACCAGACGCAGCACGGCGTCAGCCAAGTCGTCGCGGTGCACCGATGACTGCGCCGCACACAGCATGCCGGGATAAAAGTGCGAGATCAGGCGGTGCTCGTAAATCTGCGATATCTGCTGCGCGAGAAAAGCCGAGCGTCCGTCGTCGTCGTAAACTCCGGCGGCGCGCATATAAACGACGGGGATGTTTCCGTGGCGCTCATGCAGCAATGTCTCGGCGTCGACCTTGGACTGCGGATAGGCCCAGGACGCACCGATCGGCGAGTCCTCGTTGATGCGCTCGTAGGGTGTGGGGGTCGGCTTATGAACGAGCATCGTGCTGGCGAAGACGAATTGTCCGACTTCGAACGATTGCAGCCCGTCAATCAGCCGGCGGGTGCCCTGCACGGTGACCTTGTCATAAAGCGGATTGGCATCGCCCGTAATATCGTAATAGGCGGCGAGATGGATCACCGAGGCGATGCGGTTGCCATAGCGGGCACGAACCTCATCAAGTGCAGCGCGCACTGCCTCGTCAGAGCCGAGATCGAAGTCGACTGCTGCGGCGGGCGGCGGCGGATCGGGAGGACCAGCGCGATCGAGGCCGACGACCCTATAGCGCTCGCTAAGCTTGGCGATCAACGCGGCCGCGATGAAGCCGCTCGCGCCCGTGATGAGGACGACTTCGCCACCCTGGCCGCTGCCGGCTTCACTGCGTTTGCCATCGTTCATGACTTTGCCACCCTTGTTCATTCATCTCTGAAAACACTGACAGGCCCACCCGGACCAACCCTCTCGCACGCCCAGCTTTGCAGCGCGACGCGGCCTTCCCGCAAGCGCCTGTGGGCGACTTAGGGCGTCGGACACGTAAGCTCAGTCCAAGCGGGGGGTGTCTTGGGAGGCGAGGGTTAAGCCGCGTAAGTGGGTAAAAGAAGGTGGAAGGCCTGAGCGGCGCTTGCGTGGACGGTTGGTCCATAGCGCTTACATGCCCGACGCGGGTGGCGCGAGGGTGCCTAGCCATGCCACGAGCGCCAGGATGCCGATCACGCAGGCTGTCTCGACCGCAAGGCTGGCCCGCAGCGCCGTAAGCGCCCCGCCATGGTCGTTCATGGCAATCGAGCGCTCGAAGGCCGGCGTGAGGCGGAAACGATTGAGTGAAGCGAGCCCCAGCATCGCTGCGAACAAGACCAGTTTGGCGAGCAGCAGCAGGCCGTAGAGTGTCGTCCCCAAGGCCGTGAAATTGGTCGGCCCGACGAGCAGCCAACTATTGATCAAACCAGTTACCACCAGGGTAACAACAACGAGCGTACCAACGGAGCCAAACCCGTGCAGGGCGCGATGGGTCAGCCGAAGGTGCGCAGCATCGATCTCCTCGGCGCGCCGCGCCATCAGGAGAAGCAATCCGAACAGCGCCCCGACCCACAGACCGGCAGCAAGGAGATGGAGGATGTCCGCAGTGAGGTGAAGCCATCCCGTGCTTCCCTCGCTCGCGGCACCATGCCCGTTCCACGCGAGTGTCGCCAATGCCGCGGCTGCCGCAATCATGGCCATAGCCAGCCATGATGCTCTGCCTCGCGCCAGCAGGGCTGCACCGCCGGCGATGACGAGCGCCACCATACGCACCTTCCAGGCGGTGCCAACCGCCGACCCTCCGAGCAGCGCGGCCGCAGCAGCCTGATCGATCGGCCAGAACGGAGATCCGGCCATCGCCGAGGCCATGAGGATCAGGCCAGCGGCCGAGAGAAGCAACCCGAGCGCCGCGCTTGCCGTGAGCCAAGGCCGCAGCGCGATTGCATCATCGCGCTCGCCAAGGCGAAGGCCGTAGAGGCTGAAGGCCGACAGGCCGAACAGCGCCGCCAGGACCAGGTACAACGCCAAGCGGATGGCGACGGTCGGCCAGTCGAGCATTCGCTCACTTCACCGTGAAATTGTAGCTGCCGGTGATTTTATGTGTGTCGCCAGAGACGACCTGCCAGTCGACGCTGTAGCGTCCACGCGGGAGACGCTGCTTCGGGGTGATGGTGAGCGTCCGGCCATCGGCGCCGACTGCGGCGCTGCTGGGCATTTTCATGGCCGCCATGCCCGGCATCGCTGCCATGGTAAGGTCGGCCTTGGAGAAAGCCGGCACGAGTTTCTCGCTGAACTGAAGGCTGATCTTCTCGGGGGTCGCGACGGCCGCGTTGGCGGCGGGGCTGGAGGACACCAGCTTCGGGTGCGCGTTCGCCACGCCGCCTGCGAAGAATAAGGCCGCGGCGGCAGTCGTGATGAACAAGCGACGCATCAGGGTAATCTCCATTTCGATTGGGTTCACCTGTATTACGCAGCCGGGCGGGTCACCCCTCACGATCTTTTTCGTGCCGACGCACCGCTCTCGATGAGGGGCCGGCGGTGGCGGCGCGTATTCAGAAGGGAGCATGGGGCGCTTTTCACCGCGTCTCCTCTCGAGACGAACTGTGGCCGCGGGCCTGGACGGGCGCATGCGCGGGGTAATGATGAGGTTGCGATTGACCGATCAAGGCTGGACGGGCGACCCCGAGGAGGTCATCGACTGTCTGATTGTGGGCGGCGGTCCAGCGGGCCTCATGACCGCGATCTATCTGTCGCGGTTTCTCAGGAGCTGCGTCGTCTATGACGCGGCGGCAGGGCGCGTCGCCTCCATCCCGCACTCGCGCAACCTGCCAGGATTTCCCGGAGGCATTTCCGGCGTCGCGTTTCTTGCGCGATTGCAGGCTCAGCTGCGCGAATATGGCGGTACGGTCCAGAGAGGTGAGATTGACGCAATCGTCGCGTCAGGCGACCACTTCTCGGCAAGCTGCGAACTGAACGTCCTGTATGCGCGGACCGTTGTCCTTGCGACGGGCGTCGTCAACCGGCGTCCCGAGATGCCTGATGCGATGCATGACATCGGCGTGGCGCGTGGGCTTCTCCGCTATTGCCCGATCTGCGATGGTTATGAGGCCCGGCGCATGAACGTGGCGGTGCTCGGCGGCGATGGTCATGGTGCTGAAGAAGCCGAATTCCTGAGGGCTTATGGGGCCAAGGTCACGCTTCTGGCCGAACGCTCGCTCGATCTTGGGCCGACCGAACTTGCCAAGCTGGACCAGCAGGGCATTGATGTCGCCCCCTCGCCTGTCGGGCAGTTGCGTCTTGGCGAGTGTGTCGAGGTGAGGCTGGCCAATGGCTTGGAGCTACAATTCGACACGCTTTACCCCGCACTCGGCTCATCACCTCGGACGCGGCTTGCCTCTTTGCTCGGAGCACAGCTCAGCGAATCCGGGTGCGTGCTAACCAATGCCCACCAACAAACCTCGGTTAAGGGTCTCTACGCAGTCGGCGACGTCGTGGAAGGGCTCGATCAGATCAGCGTCGCAGCCGGACAAGCGGCGATCGCTGCGACCGCAATTCATAACCTGTTGCGCGACCGCGACAGTGGATTGTCATCCGCCCTCGCCGGGCTGTATTCCGCTCGGAGCGTACCGCCGACGTAGCGGGAGCCATTGGCGGTGCGACGAGCGAACACCGCCAACAAAGCGCTGATCGCCGGCTCGCTTGTCATCTTCTTCGGCTGCTTCGCGCTTATTCGTATCCACACGACGATCGGCGACACGGCCTTTCTCCGTTCGATGATCCCGTACCACGATCCCGTGGCTCGCGCGCGAGTGCATCGAGACAGTGTGCTATTATCAGGGTCGGGGTTCCTCGACACGCCCGAGCGGAGCCGGGATCGCTGGCGGCATCCTACGGCACGAAGGTCGGCGCTGCCGCATTCTCCTTCGAACCGCGCCAACACGCGAGCGGCTACTAAGCGTCGGGCCCCTCAGAACGCCAAGTGGTTTATTCCGCCATGCATGAAGGTTCCGCCGAGGAACCCCTGAATTGAGATCGCGAGCGTCATCAGGCCAAGCACCACCCAATACAACGACCGCGACCGCTCGGGACCCTTGCGGTGGCGGGCTGCCATCCAAGCCAGCACGACGCCGAAGACCGCGATCGATGTTCCGAGCCAGCGATGCGTCATCAGGATAGGGTTGCGGTCGGTCAGGTAGAACCCGCCTGCGAACCAGCCCAGGAACGCCGCTGCGATCGCTCCCAGCGCGCCGACCACCAGCATTATGTGTGCGACATGCTGATAGTCCCGGTTGCGGCGCCATAACCCGAACAGCTCTAACCCGAACGCGCCGATGAACATGGCGATGGGAAAATGAATGACCATGGTGTGCAGCCGGCCCAGCCAGCTCACAAGCCGTTCGCCGAAACTCTTGTTCTTGTTGGCGGTCTCCTCGTGCATGCCGCCCATGTCCATGTCGTCGCCGGCGATGTCGCGGCCACCCATGTTCATGTCCACAGTCGACATAGAGCCCATGCCCATGTGGCCGTCGCCAGCGTCCGCCCCATCTGCTTTCTGCGTCTCGGCTGCGCTGTTAGCGACCGGCCCGGGACCCGCCCCGAGCGCATTGTGATCTTCGTGCGCCGATGCCGACGTGCTGACTGATATTGCAACCGCAAGAAGTATAGCGAAGGTCCCGCCTCGTTTGCCGCCCATCACCTGACCCCTTGATCCGTGTTCATCCATTCCCGTTTACGCACGCCCGCCTTCTCCCCTCACCCGCCCACTAGCTCTTTCCGTGAGACTTTTCGTCTGCTTCGACGCGAACTGGATGGAGGAGTCACGCTGGCAGCGGCAGGCGCGTCCTGCCGGCCCTAACCAGAAAAATCGCCGATCAGCTGCCGTGGCGGGCGAACAAGCGGCGTCCGCCGGTGCCGAAGGCGACCACGTCATAGGCCTGCGCCTTGACGCCCGGCACTTCCATTCCCGGCGAGCCGAGCGGCATACCGCCGACCGCCAGGCCCCGCACGCCCTTGGGCCGGGTCGCAAGAGCCCGCTTCATGTCGGCGATCGGCACGTGGCCCTCGAAAGCCATGCCATCGGCGATCGCGGTGTGGCAGGACGAGAGGTCCGCGGGAACGCCCGCGCGCTTCTGCAGCGCCGGGCGGTTAGAATCATCGACGACGCGCACCTGCCGGCCGAGCTGCTGCTGCACCTGCGCCGCCCACTTGGCGCAACAGCCGCAGCCGGGGTCGCGGTGCATAACGATCGGGGTAGCCGCGCTGGCGGCAACCGGAACCAACAAGGCTGCGGCAGTAAGCGCAAATCGCAACGCTGACTTCATGGAAGAATCTCCTTGGTCATTCCTCCCGTTGCTCGCTGGGGGCGGGAGGAATGAGGCTTATTACTGAGGACGCTTGCCCATCGACCGGAGCATCGCCTGGAGTTCACCGATGCTCTTGTTCTGCTCGGCAATCGATTTCTGAGCCATTTGCCGGGTCTTCGCATCGGGCGACTCCCGGAGAACGATCTGCGACATGGCGATCGCACCGCGGTGATGCTCGATCATCTTGCGGACCCACGTCTCGCTCGCATTAGCGCCCTTGGCCTTCATCATCTTTTCATGCATCGCCATTTCGGCGGGCATGAAGGGCGTGTTCATGCCAGGCATGTTGTCGTGGTTCATGCCTTGCATTTTCGAGTGGTCCATGCCCTGCTGAGCCAAAGCGGGGCTCGCCGACATCGCGGCCAGAGCCAGAAGCGTTACTGCCTTGAACATCGATTTCTCCTTCTTGGCCTTGGCCAACGCAACAAGACTAGTTGGCCTTAGAACCATGTGCGAATGCCCAGAACGAGGCTGGTCGACGCCGCGCCCTGGCCTTCGGCGCGCGCGAAGCGGGCTGTGTCCCCGAAGCTGCGGTCGTACGATATGCCCACATAGGGCGCGAACTCGCGCCTGATCTCGTAGCGGAGACGCAGACCGAGTTCGGCCGTGGAAAGGCCTGAGCCGATGCCGATTTCCGGCACGTCCTGCGCGGCGAAGTTGAGTTCGGCGCGTGGCTGAAGAACCAGCCGCTGCGTGATCCGCTGATCGTAATAACCTTCCAGGCGCCCCAGCAGGTCGCCCTTGTTGGACAGGAACAGTGCGCCCTCGACATCGAAGAAGCCGGGTGCCAGCGTTTCGAAGCCGACCGACGCATAGACGCGCGAGGGGTTGGGCTTGAAATCGTAGCGGACGCCAAGCTGTATATCGGTGTATGGGCCAATGGCGCGCGAATAAAGCGCCTGTACCTCCGCCGCTTCCAGACTTCCCCCGATATTCCCTTCGCCCTCGGTCTTGAGCACCAGCCGGTTGATATCACCCCCATACCAGGCACTGCCGTCCCACCGGTAACCATCGCGACCGTCCCGGATCTGGACTTCAGCCAGATTGAATATGACCTGGGAGAAATTCTGCCCGCCGTGCATCGACCGCAGATGCTGCTGCGAATGCGCCATAGCAGCGGCAGAGTAGACCTGGTCCGCGGCCCGATCGGTCGGGATGGGCGGCGGCGGAGCGGTGCCGGCCTGAAGGTTGGTGCCGATCATCGCCGCGCCCGTGGCTGAGGGCATGCTTCCCATGCCGTGTCCCGGCATGCCTTGCATCGCGCCCGAACTTTGGCCCATTCCCGGCATCGATCCATGGTCCATGCCTTGCATAGCACCTGGCTCAGCGGGGTTGGCGCCGCCGGACGCACCTGGCATCGCGGACATGTCGTGCCCCGAACTGGCATCAGGTTTGGCTTCAGGCATATTCATACCGGGCATGGCGGACATGTCATGACCGGCGTGAGGATCAGCAACAGCCGGTCCACCGACCGGAGGCTTGGCGGACCGACTTGCGGCAGGCTTGGCCCCCGATCCCGCCTTCGCGCGCGGTGTCGACCTGGCGGCAGGCTTCGCGGACTCCTTGTGCACGGCGGGCTTGGTCGCTGAGGGCTTCTTGGCGGCAGGCTTTTTTACCGCTGGCGCCTTTGGCGGCGGCATCTTCATGCCGGGCATGTTGGAATGGTCCATCTGCGCGGCCGCCGGCGTTGCGAGGCCAAGCGCCGCGCCGCCGGCGATCAAGAGGAACTTAGGCTGCATCGCGGTTCTCCTCGCCCATCGGGCGAACCGTCACGACACGCATCATCCCCGCGGTCATGTGATAGAGATTGTGGCAGTGGAACGCCCAGTCGCCGGGCGCATCGGCCGTTACGTCGAATGTCATCTTACCGCCGGGCGCCACATTCACCGTGTGCTTGCGAGGCGCGAAGTCGCCATGTCCGGTCACCAGCTCGAAGAAGTGGCCGTGCAAATGAATTGGGTGCGGCATCATCGTGTCATTGACCAGGGTGACGCGCGCGCGCTCGTCCTTGCGGAACGGGATGGGGTCGGCAGGGTCGCTCATCTTCTGGCCGTCAAAGCCCCACATGTAGCGCTCCATATTGCCCGTCAGGTGGATCTCCAACTGACGCGACGGGGCGCGAACGTCCGGGTTGCGGTCGAGCGCGACAAGATCGCGATAAGTGAGCACGCGATGATCCGCGTCCTCCAGCCCCTGCGGCGGCTCGCCCGTGCGGTCCTTCGGCATCGGCGAGATGGTCTGCACTCCCGGCCCCATCTTGACGCCGGGCGCGTTCTTGGGGTTGCGCATGTTCATGTCCATGCTGCCGCCTGACCCATGATCCATCCCGGCCATGCCGCCGCTGCTCATCTGACCATGGTCCATGCCCGCCATCCCGGCAGCGCCCGCCGCCATTTGGCTATGGTCCATCCCAGGCATAGCGCCGCTCATCTGGTCGCCCCCCATCCCAGCCATGCTGGCCATCGCAGCGCCTATCGCCTTCGTTCCGTGATCGGTGGGCTCTTTCCACCCGGTGAGCTTCCACAGGTTGCGCGAGGCATTCTGCATCAACGTGGGATCCGGCCCGCGCTTTGCGACCGGGTTCTCGTCCGCCATACCGGACATCCCCTCCATCCCGCTCATGCCGCTCATGTCCATGCCCATGTCGGTCATGGTCAGCAACGTGCGTGGGCGGAGCGGCGGGACCGGGGCGATCATGCCCTCGCGCGGGGCCAGTGTCGCGCGCCCCATGCCGGATCGGTCGATCGCCTCGGAAACGAAGCTGTAGGCGCGGTCCTCGGGCGTCACGATCACGTCGAAGGTTTCCGCGACGCCGATCTGGAATTCGTCCACGGTTACCGGCCGGACGTTCTGGCCGTCGGCCTGCACCACCGTCATCGGCAGGTCAGGGATGCGCACGTTGAAGTTCGTCTGCGCCGCGGCATTGACGATGCGCAGCCGAACCCGCTCGCCCGGTCGGAAGAGACCCGTCCAGTTGTCGTAAGGTCCAAAGCCATTGACCAGGAAGGTGTAGGTCGAACCAGTGACGTCCGCGATGTCCGCCGGGTCCATCCGCATCTGCCCCCAATCGAGGCGATCCTTAAGGCGCATTTCGCGGCCGGCCAGCAGCCCACTCAGCGTCGGGCGTTGATAGTTGAAATAGGCGCCGCCCATCTGCTTGAGCTTGCGAAAGATTTCCTCGCCCGTCATTTCGCTATGGTCGGAGAGGACGATCACATGCTCGCGGTCGAACGCGACTGGGTCGGCACCCGCCGGATCAATCACGATGGGTCCGTAGAGTCCTGCCTGCTCCTGCTCGCCCGAGTGGCTGTGATACCAGTAGGTGCCGGACTGCAAGATCGGGAACTCGTACACAAAGGTCGAACGCGCCTTGATGCCGGGGAAGCTGATCCCGGGTACGCCGTCCATTTGGAACGGCAGAATGAGCCCGTGCCAGTGGATCGAGCTATCTTCGTCGAGGTTGTTGGTCACCGCAAGGCGGACCTTCTGGCCCTCTTTGAGGCGGACGAGTGGTGCCGGGACCGTGCCGTTTACCCCGATCGCGGGCGTGGTGATCCCGTCCATGACCAGCTTCATTCGGTCGATGGTCAGCGCGATGTTTGTGCCCGACACGGTCGGCAGGGGTTTGGCGATACCGCGCGACACAGGTTGCGCCCAAGCTGGCAAGTAGGCCGACATGGCCAAGGTGCCGCCGAGCGCGGCGGTTCCGCGCATTACGTCGCGCCGGTTCAGTTTGCGGCTCATGCCGTTCCTTCGCTCCAAGTTCATGGCTTGCGGCCGGCGACCCGGGGGAGGGCCGCCGACCTTACCTTTCACTACGCGCGAACCGGCCCATCCCCTCACACTAAGTCGAGATTTTTCGACAATCTTTCACGCGCGCGCCGGAGTCGCATCTCCACGGCCTTGCCGCTGATCCCCAGCGCGGCCGCGGTCTCCCCCTGGGACAGTCCTTCCACGGTCCGCAGCAAAAGCGTCTCCTTGAGCGTGGCCGGCAGCTCGGACACCGCGCGCGAAAGCCGCGCAAGCTCTGCGCGATCGAAGGTTACCGCGTCGGCACCTGGCGCCTCGTCCCGCCCACTCTCCATGGTCTCGGGCGGCAGCGAAGAGGCGAACGATAGTATCTGGCGTATGCGCCGCCGCCTGTGCCAGTCGCGGCTCTTGTTGATCGCCACGCGGGTCAGCCACGCAGCGAGCGGTCGCTCTCCGTCATACTTTCGCAAGTTCTGAAAGGCGGCCACGAAGCATTCCTGAGTGAGGTCAAGCGCCTCTTCGGCGTCGCCGATATGCGAGCGGATCAGGCGGTAGACCGGTTTTTGGTGCCGCCGCATGATCTCAGCGAACGCAGCCTGACGTCCGCCGAGCGTCAAGGCGGCGAGTTCGCCGTCCGTGCAGGCCGCGAGATCGAGGCTCACCGCGCGTCTGCGGTCAGCGCCTTCACCACCGCGCGGTCGAACGCCGTCGTCTGATCCGGCCGCAGGATCTGCCGCATCGCGAACATATGGTTCAACGTCTCCTTTTGGAGCTCACCCATCGCGCCGTGCGAACGATCGACGGCCGCCGCGACCTGCGGCCCGTTACCATGTTCGGCCTCGATGGCGGCGGCGAGCCGGGCGTTGTCGGCTCTGAGCTCCAGCTCCAAGGCACGCCTTCGAACGGCGAAGTGAGACTCCAGCGCCTGGAGCTTAGTCCGTTGAGCTTCGTCTAGCTCGAGCCCGTCGTGGAGCAAGCTGTGAAGCTCAACGCCCGGGCTTGGCGGGGACGGGAACAACTCACGTCCAGCCCAAACGCCTGCGACCGCCGCCACGAACGCGATGATGGCGATCAGCATCGCCCTCCGGTCGCCGCTCGTCACTGGAACGCGAGCAAGGTCGAAGGCGCTAGCGGCATGGCAGGCCCGAAGGGTGTTAGCGTCGGCACCTGCGCAGTCGCCGCTGTGGACGACAATCCGCCGCCCACCACTCCCAAGGCGACTGCGCCTAGCGCTGCCAGCATGCCGGATCGCAGCGCCACTACGCCACCCGCGCGGCGCTCCGCCGCGATCAGTCGCATGACTTCGCCTTCCAGTTCAGCGAGCCGGGGATCAAGCGGTTGCTCGCCAAGGCGGCGCAACGCGCTGTCTAAATCCATGTCCATGGTCATTCCTCCGCCGTCCTCACATCCATTACGCACGGCCGGCGAACACCCCTCCAATCTGGAGTGAACGAATGCCACACGCCCCTCGGCGCGACTGCGCACTCTTCCATTGCGTCCAATCGCTCGCAGCTGGCTACGCAGCCGACAATCCACGCGTCCCGCTGTTCAAATTCCTTGGCAACTCTGTTTGCAGGCCGAGCGCGCCACTGAGCGGACGCCGCGGCGTTAGAAATAGAGGAGCCGGGCGACACCGGTCGGCACGGCTCTTCCGCTGTTTACAAATGAATGTGCTATCTCTTGGAAACCCTAGGGGCTGTTGAAAAACGTGCCGCTGGTAGCCGGGTCCGGTTGGGGGCGGAATGACACCCCAAAGCATAGCGATCCCGTCTCGCATGGGATCGAGAAATGGGAAAGTGACTATCCCTCCCGTTGCGGCGGCAGCCTTCGATATGTCGCTTTTACTTTCCCGGCCGCAAGCCATCTGGGTAGTCGTTCATTGTACCTCGGCGCACAGCGATATGGAAGAACCCAGATCGCCGCACGATCGCTTCAGCCTTACGAACGCAACTAGCTGCCCGCTTGTCGTCTGAAACCAAATCGATTTTCCGTTGCTTATCTGGCAATTCTCTTAACCAATCGCGAACTTCTCGCTCTTTCGACATGACCATATCTTGGATTTGAAAATGGCATACCCCCTCTTCGACATGAACATAAACGGGATAGCCAAGAGACTGTCCTGCTAACGATAGCGCCAGTGCCATGTATGTATTGGTCATGCGTACACGCCTAACACGTATGATCGGCTCCGCAATAATGCTGTCTGCTCGCCGCCTATTCCCGATTGGGAAGGCGCAGCGAGAAAGCTGGGCAGGATCGTTCTCTTGATGCGCCTAGGGGAGCTACTTTCTCGAAATCTGTTCCCGATTGAGTTTTCTCAAAACAGCCCGTCGTACATGGGAAAGCGGGAATATTTCTGCACGGCAAATGGCCGGTTTCGAAACGCCGAGACGATTTACTGAACGGCAGGATTTGGTAAGCGTCCGGGCATCGCCGTCGGGAATGAGGATGGCCAGCCGAAACGGTACCAAGGTCAGACAGCGGCTTATTGCGCATGCACATGGTTGAGGTAACGTGGTCGAATGACCAGGCTTCTCGAGTTCGGGCTATTGATGGCAGCAGCATGCTACACGCTGATCATGCTCTGGATGGTGTGGTTCACCTTCGCATTCTTCGGCTTCAATGCAGGTTACGCTGACCTTCTTACCGTCATCGTGCTCATCGCTATGGCGCTGTCACCAGTACCTGTATGGATGTACTGCATCCGGCGAGCAAACGCACTTCGCCGAGGCGAACGCCCCAGAATTTAATCGGGCGTGGAGAAGGTCCACGGCGCAAGCTCGCCGATGCGGTTGGCGGGGTGCCCGTTGGCGATGCGGGTGAGCACGTCGCGCAGCCAAGCCTCGGGGTCAATGAAGTTGAGCCTGGCGGTCTGGATGAGCGTGTAGATCGCCGCTGCCCGCTCGCCGCCCTTGTCGGAACCGGCGAACAGGTAGTTCTTGCGGCCGAGCGCGACGGGCCGGAGGCAGTTCTCGGCGCGGTTGTTGTCCGCCTCGAGCCGCGCGTCGTCGCAGAAGCGGGTCAGCGCCTCGCGTCGCTTGACGGCATAGCGGATGGCATCGGCCAGCGCCCCCTTGCCCGAGATGCGCCGCATCGTGTCCTCAGCCCAGTTAAAGAAGCCGTTCACCGCTGCCCTCACGACCTGCCGGCGGTCGTGACGCTCGTCGAGCGGCAGCCCGCGTCCCAACTCCTCCATTTCGTATATCAGGTCGATCATGCTGACGCCGGTGCGGGCCGTGGTCGAGCCGGTCCCCTTCCACACGTCATAGATCTTGCGCCTGACATGCGCCCAGCACGCCACCTCGACGATGGGTCCGGGCTGCCGGCGTCCATCGTACAGCTGCTCGTATCCCGCATAGCCATCGGCTTGGAGAAATCCGCTGAAGCCGGCGAGATGCGTGCGCGGTCGCTCGCCCTTGCGGTCGGGCGTGTAGAAATAGGCCGCTGCCGGCGGGCCGATGCCCTGCCAGCCCCGGTCGTCGCGGGCGTACACCCACAGCCTGCCGGTCCTGGTCTTGCCGGTGCCCGGCGCCAGCACAGGGACCGGCGTGTCGTCGGTATGGATCTTGTTGGCTGCGAATACATGCGCGCGGATGTGGTCGACCAACGGCTGGAGCAGCCAGCTGACCTGGCCGACCCAGTCCGCCATGGTCGAGCGGTCGAGTTCGACGCCTTCGCGGGCGTAGATTTCCGCCTGCCGGTAGAGCGGGAGGTGGTCGACGTACTTGGACACCAGCACATGCGCGAGCAGGCCGGGGCCTGCCTTGCCGCGCGGGATGGGCAATGCTGGTGCTGGCGCCTGGGTGATGGCGTCGCAACGCTGGCAGGCGAGCTTGGGGCGGACGTGGCGCACGACCTGGAAGCGGCCGGGCACATACTCCAGCATCTCGGTCACGTCCTCGCCCAGCGCCGACATCGTCCCGCCGCACGCGCCGCAGCCGTCGGCATGCGGAGCGGCGTGGACGACCTCGTGGCGCGGCAGATGGTCGGGTAGTGGCAGGCGCTTGGGCTTGCGCTTCTCACGGGCGGGCGGTGCGACGCCGGTGTCTGCGGACGCGCTGGTCGCCTCGGCTTCGACCGTCTCCAACTCCTCCAGCCGCAGCTCCAGCTGCTCGATCTCGCGGGAGAGGCGCTCGGACGACTGGCCGAACTGCATGCGCCTGAGCCGTGCCAGCTGGACCTTCAGCTTCTCGATCTCCAGCGCGGTCAGCTGGATGGTCGCCTTGGCCGCGCGAAGCTCGGCCGCAGTGCTGGCCAGCTCCGCCGCGGTGGCTGCGTGTTGGGCCTGCAGCGCCTGTGCAAAGGCGCGCAGTTCGTCCGGGTCGGAGGGAAGATCGACCATCGCCAGCGACATGGCCCATCCTACCACCGGCCCGACTCAGGCCAAGCGAAAAGGACGGAAAAGCGCCGTTCAGACCAGCGTCGGCGCGGTCACCGGAGCCTGCGCCACGGTGCGCCGCCAGTCGATGCCCTCGATGAGCAGCGCCAGTTGCGCGGGGCTGAGCACGATGCCGCCGTCGACGAGGGGCGGCCACACGAACCGGCCCTTCTCCAGCCGCTTGGCAAACAGGCACATGCCCGAGCCGTCCCAGTACAGCGCCTTGAAATAGTCGCCGCGCTTGCCCCGGAACAGGAACAGATGACCCGAGTACGGGTCGGCGCCGAGTATCTGGCTGGCAAGCGCGGTCAGCCCGTCGAAGCCCTTCTGCATGCTGACCGGTCGGCAGGCGAGATACACCCTGGTGCCCGGCGCCAGCGCTATCACGACGCATGCCCCAGTGCCCGCAGCACGCGAGAGAGCGCCTTCTCGTTGACGTAGCTGTCGACCGACAGTCGAACACCGCTGGCCAAGTCGATGTCGATGCTGCCCGGTCGCGCTCCCGGATGCGGGCGAACCAGGTCTTCCGCCGGTGCCGCAGATGGCGACGACTTGGCGGGTGCCGGTGCGGGTGTGGTCGGCATCAGCGCCATACTCGGTTCAGTCGGAACGGCGTTCGTCACCACGCCATACGGGATGAACTGCAACGGCTCGCTGGCGATGCTTGCCGCCTTCCGCTGCGCCGAGCGCCAGTTATAGATGAGGCTCTCGGCGATGCCGAGCCGCCGCGATACCTCGCGCACCGTCACGCTCGGCGCCGACGCCTCGGCGACCACCGCCGCCTTCTCCGCCTCGCTGTAGGTGCGCCGGCGCTCCGTCCGGGTGATGACATCCATCCGCCCCATCTCCTGACCTCCTTCTGGACTCCAGAAGGAGACCACCACAGGTCCCGACATCGACGGCTACGCCGTGCGGAGCAACACGCGGCTCACCGGACGCTTACGGATTTGGGCGGTTCCTGCCGTCGCCGTCAAACGCTGGTATGCCGGTCAGCGTCAGAGTGTCCGGCAGCGCACGGTTTTGACGGCTTGCCGGACAAGATCGGCGCGCAACGGGTTTACGGACACGTTCTGTTCGCTCCTAGCGTACGCAAAACTCACTTTCGTGTCGTGACCCCAATGTGAGCATGAGGGCACCGATATCGAGCAAGCTACGCTGAATGCGAGCACAGCGTCGTTGAGCGCGAGCACGCGCGGTCGCCCGTTCTCACCAAGCGTGAGCAGGAATCTACGCTGATTGCGAGCAAGACAAGCTGTAAGCGTGGCCTGAGGGCCGCCTTGCCCGTTTGGCCGTAGCCGGGATGCTTATCGTCTTTGACGAGGGCGCGGGCGGTGCGGGAAGTTTTCGGTTCTGAGACTGGTCGTACGAGCGCTCGACGGCCTCGGTGGAGGTGGAGGCGATCCGCGAGCGGTGGGCCGGGATGGTCAACAGCGCGCTGGAACACGCCCAGGTAGCCGAGCGGGTCGATCACCGCAGTTACGAGCGTCAGGGGCTGGATATCGAACCGACCGTGAAGATGGGCCATGCGTCGGCCGCGATCGAGCGGCGCGCGTCGGCCGAGCAGATCGCGGCCGGCAAGGAGCCGCACGCCGTTACCCCGCGCGGGCAGATGAACGAGGCGATCATGGAGAAGCGGGGGCTGGGCTTCTACATCGAGCGTGGTCAGGAGCGGATACGGGAGTGGTCCCACCAACTCCGCGAGCGTGCCGATCTAGCGATGCAGGGCATGTCCAGCTTGGTCCAGGGCGCAGCGCGGGCGATGCGATCGGGGCTACAGACCAGCAGCGAGGGCGGGTTCGGGGCGGTGCCGGCGCTCGACCAGTCACCCCAGCGCGACCAGGTGCCGGCGATTGAGCTGGACCAATCGGGGCAGCGTGGGCGCGATCGGCAGCGAGAGCAGGAGCTAGACCGTCAGCGTGGGCGTGACGGGCCGGATATCGGGTTCGGGCGGTAGGGTCGCTGTCGAAGAATCGTTTTCGGCAGAGTGTAAGGTAATGCTTGACAAATGTCAGGAAATGCCTTACAATGTGTCTATGATTAAAACATACACCAGCAAGGCGCTCGAAGCCTTCGCCACCAAGGGAGATGGCTCAAAACTTCCCGTCCAGAACCACAACCGCGTTCGCCGCATCCTGCTCACGCTGGATGCTGCCACGAAGCCCGAGGACATGAATGTTCCGGGCTTTCGCTTTCATGGGTTGAGCACCAAGCCCAAACGATATGCGGTCGATGCCAGCGGCAATTACCGGGTCACATGGGCTTGGGATGACGGCGATGCGATCGACGTGAACATCGAGGACTATCACTAGGAGGGTGTCCCCCCTCCTAAAAATCTGTCAGTCATTGCTTGACATGTAAGGTTTTAGTTTACACATAGGACTTACACAGAGACGCATGATGATCCGGGATCGGCCCGGACAGGAGACAGATGATGAACCAGCTCGTATCCGGCCTTGCCCCGATGCACCCCGGTGAGCTGCTGCGGGAGGACATTCTGCCCGCGCTCAACAAGCCCAAGGCGGAGATCGCCAGGCTGATCGAGGTGTCGCGGCAGACCCTCTACGATATCCTCGCTGAAAAGCAGGATGTCACCCCGACTATGGCGCTTCGGATCGGCAAGCTCACCGGCACCACGCCCGAAATGTGGGTGAACATGCAGCGCAATTACGACCTGCGCGTGCAGGCCGTGAAGGATGCCGATATCATCGCGCGTATCCCGACCTTGGAAGCCGCCTGATCCTTTCTCGATTTCCCGTCGAGGTCGAGCCATTTCGGGAAAAGTGAATTGGGAACAAATTCTGGGAAAAGCCCGCCTCGCCGCCCGCTTTACGCCGACAGCGAGGCGGGCTCTCTCATACGCCCTCGTTTCAGAGAAGCGCAGGTCGGACCTGCAAAAAGGGCTTGCAATGTAGGATTCTAAATCGTTCACCCTTTGTTCCGCACTCATGGTGAGTCGGGCTTGGGTGGTCCGCCGCAACGGTCGGGCCGTCCATGCTGTAGATGATCGTCATCAGGAGAATGCATGCGTACGTTGCTTACCGTCATTTCGGCCCTTCTCTGCACCACGCCGCTCGCGGCGCAGGAGATGAAGGCTCCCCCACTCCCGACACCGCAAAACTCCAAGGGGTCGGGCAAGGACCTCCAGGTCGAGTACCTAGCCCAGCAATACGGTATCTCGGCCGCGGAGGCGGCAGAGCGTGTCGACGTCCTCCGCGATGTCCAGCAAATCGTGGACGTCGCGGTCGCCAGCGATCCGGACGGCTTCGCGGGCCTGTGGGTGGAGCACACGCCGACGTTCAAGATCATCGTCGCATTCACCGGCCAGGACGAGCGCAAGGCGTTCCTGGATCAGATTCCGGCGAAGCTGCGGCGCTATGTGCAGCTGCGCAACGCGACCAAATCGCTCGCGGCGGCGCAGCAGGACCTGGATGCGATCTTGAAGGCCATCACCGCCGCCAAGCTTCCCTTCGAGACGTATTTCGAGCCGAGAAGCCAGAATTATGTCGTCACGGTGAAAGACCAAGCGGCTGCTCAGACGGCCCGGGGCTTGATCCCCCCGACGTTGCGCTCGGCCGTGAAGGTCGAGGTGGGGCCGATTCTACAAACCTTCCAGACCAACGTGCGGCCAGGCGATGCGGTCTATGGCGGATGGGAGCTGGTCGACTCGACCGGGCGCGCGACCTGTAGTTACGGTTTCGCCGGAAGGGACAGCAACGGCCGGGACTCGATCCTGACCGCCGCCCACTGCCGGACGAACCCGCCCTACGTGGTCGGGTCCGATGGTAGCCACCTGGTGCAACTGCCGGCCGCAACGGAGACGCGTTATGGCGACCTCTATGATTTCCGTTATCATCCGGTGGTCGGCCTTAGCACCGGGTACTGGGTCTATTTCCAGAACTCCAAGGCGGTGACCGATTACCCGTCCTACGTGAACACGGTTCCGGGCTTCTATGGAGATGGCTATTTCACCACCCGGGGTACGCTCAAGCAGTCGTCCTACAACTCGAACCACTATATCGGAATGCCCGTGTGCAAGAGCGGCATGACGACCGGCTTCACCTGCGGCACCGTCCAGTCAAGCTCGGTGTCGGGCACCGATGATCGAGGCGTGAGTTATTCGAGCTTCGTGAAGGTCAGCGGATCGAGCCAGCAGGTGATCGCCTTCGGCGGCGACAGCGGGGCGCCTGTATTCTCATACCCGAACGGCTCGTACGAGATCGTCGCCTATGGCATTCTCAAGGGAGGCAGCACCGACGCTTATGGGCGTCCCTGCACCGGGAGCGCTTGTTCGTTCTCATATATGCCGATCGATCGGGTGAACGACAGGGTTCCCTTCCTGATCCACACCACCCAAGGGCTATTGGTGCCTTGAGCGCCCGAGCGGTCCCGATGATGTTGGCGTTAGGGGCGCTCGCCGCCTGTAACGCTGACCGGGAGAAGAAGGTATGGCCGTTCGCGGTTGGCCAAAGCTCGGGCGTGACGGTCGTGACCGAGCTGCCGGAGGCCGCGAACCGGTTGCGGAACGCCACACGGGATTATGGCACCTTCTTCGTGAAGGATGGCTGCCTTCAGGTCCGCGTCGGCTCCACCGTCCTGACGCCGGTCCTGCCGCTAGGATCGACCCTCGACGCTCGCGGCGACGCGATCGTCGTGGGAGGTAGGCGGTTTCCGATCGGGCGGGAGTACAGCCTGCCCTTTGCTTCGGAGGTCGGCGCCGAAGCCGGCGAGGCGGCCGCCTCGATCGGCTTGCCCGATAGATGCTCTCAACGGCTCCTTAGCATGGGCTCGCCCGGGTAGGTATCAGGGGAGGCGCGCTGAACCCGTGAGGGCTTTCGCGATCCTGGCATCGCTGACGGTCGCCGCTTGCGGCGGCCGTCATAGCCCGACGATTGTGGCGGCCAACGTCGAGGGGATTTCTGCTCTTCGACAGGTCGGTGGGGAGAATGGCGAGCTCGTCCGGTTCGACCTGGCGGAACGCTGGGGAAGCTTCCGACTTCGTGACCAATGCCTCGTCCTTCAGGTCGACGGAACGTCCTACACGCCGGTGTTCGCCGGGTTTGAGGCGGAACGGCTTGCGATCACCGACGCGCGCGAAACCGGTCGCTCGGTCCGCAGATGGTCGATCGCGGGAGCGCCCATACCGCCCGAAACCGGCCGTGATCAGAGGGCCAGGCGGATGCCTGTGGAGGTCCGCTCTTCCTCGTGCGCGGCCTGTCTAGCAGCAGCAAATGACAGAGTTGTTCGGCAAGTGACCGCCCTGATCGCCCCTTTGTAAGTGGGTTGGTCGCGCTGTCGAGTGGCGGTCGCGGCCCATTGCGTCGCGTTCGGACAAGACGCTAATCTCCCTTATGGCGACCTTCTGCCTCGTCCACAGCAGCGTGCAGGGCCCGAGCGGATGGACGCTGCTCGCCGCCGCGCTGGAGGAACGCGGGCACCGCGCGATCATGCCCGACCTGGGCGACGTCGATCCGGACAGCGGCGCGCTCGCCTACGCGGAGGTGATCGCCGACACGGTCGAGAAGGAGATGGCCGGCGACGAAACCCGGCTCTGGCTGCTGGCCCACTCCGCAAGCGGCCTTTTCCTGCCCTGGGTTCCGCGGCTCATCCCCGAGCTGCCGATCTCGGGCCTAGTCTACCTCGCCGCCTATGTGCCGCTGGCCGGGGAGAGCCTGCTCAGCAGCTTGGCGGCCGACCCCGGCATGTTCGATCCCGCATGGGTCGGCAAAGACCCGATGGTCGACGAGGTCGCGCGCGAGTTCCTGTTCCACGACTGTCCCGAGAGCGTGCTGGAATGGGCGCTCACGACGAGGCGGCTGATGATCGCGCGGCGCGCCATGTCGGAACCCCTACCGACGAGGGTGACGACCTCTCCTCCCGTTCGGTACATCGCCTGCCGCCACGACCGCACACTCACGCCCAGGTGGATGCGCGCTGCGGCTCGGGAGCGGCTCGGAGTGACGGCGATCGAGATCGACGGCGGCCACTGCCCGCACGTGTCCCGGCCCGCTGAACTGACGGGCATCTTGGAAGCGCTTTGAGCTACCCCAATCAGCCTCGCTCTCGCGATCAGCTATATTGAGCCCGACCGGTCTGATTGCGAGCAGGGGTGGTCAAGTGCGGGCAGGTTGTCGAGCAATGCGAGCACGGCTACCCGTTCGTTCGCAAATAGAGCGAGTAAAACCCGACGCTGAGTGCGAGCAGGGCCAGCTATGAATGCGAGCAGCTACAGGTAGGATAGATCATGAGCAAGGATCAATCACGCTCCAGCAAGCTACTCGCCGTGGGAGTAGTCACAGCATGGACGTGCATCGCTTGGTGGATGGTCATCTTCACCGCAGGTTGGGCGGGTTCGTTGTCTAATGTCTTGCTGAACCGAAACGGCGATCACCTCTGGGCAACGCTAGTGGTGTGGGTGATTGCGCTCTCACCATTGGTTGGATGGTGGCTTCTACTTACAAAGCGGCTCAAGCGATTCTGAACAAGCGACGGTGGACGGATTTACCGGCTCAAGCCCCGATCGCGTTGCAGGACCAGCTCGCGGTCACGTAGCTGCTGGTCCACGGCGCGGGCCAGTTGCGGCTCGCGCTGGATCCGCTCGATATACAGATCCTTCGTATACTGGTTCGCCCCGTTGTAGGCATCGACTGCCTTGCGCAGCGCCTCCGGGATCGCCCGCCAGTCGCTGCTCTGGTCGCCGTAACCATGGGCGCCCGCCTCACGCCGCGCCGCGATCGTCCGGAACCGCTCGGCCACCCGTTCCCGCTCGCGCGCCTGCTGGCGTTCCTGCGCCACCTCGCGGGCGCGCTCGGCGGCTAGCTGGTCGCGGCGCTGCGCATCCGCCGCCTCGCGCCGATCGCGATCGACCGCGCCGCTCAACGTCGCCGCGAACCCGTGCAGCCGATGCGACACCCGCTGCCCCACGTCACGCAGCCATTCCGTCCCCCGGTCGATATACTGGCGCAGGCCCCGCCGCTCGAGGATGCCGGCGTTGTGCTGCCCGACCTTGGTCGCCGGCGCATAGTCCCGGCCCTCGCGCTGCGCCTGCCGCTCGGCACGGCGCTCCATCGCTACGGCGTTCGGCCCCATGTGCACCGTCGCCTCCTGCTCGCGGCCCTGCCGCTGGTAGCTGCGGTGGTCGACCCGCTCGTGCGACTGCGCCCGTTCCAGCGCCGCATTCTGCATTTCCGCGAACCGCGCCCGCCAGCGCTCGACCTCCCCGCTGGTCTTCTGGTCCAGTTCGCGGGTCTTCTCCCCCAGCCCCTCCGCGCCGATCCGCCGCGTCGTCGTCAGCAGGTGCGCGTGGTGATTGCGCTGGTCGCCCTGGCGACCAGGTGCATGGATCGCCACGTCCACCGCCACCCCATGCCGCTCGCTGATCTCGCGGGCGAGGCCCAGCGCGAGTGTACGCCGCTCGTCGGCCGACAACTCGGCCGGAAGCGCGATCTCGTATTCCCGCGCAACCGTCGAGTTCTTGCGCGTCTCGGCCTGCTCGGCGGCATTCCACAACGCCGCCCGGTCCTGCACCCAGTCGGGTGCATCGGCGGGCGCGATGATCTCGCGATGCTCGATGCCCTGCTTGCGGGTGTAATCGTGGACGATGCCGGTGCGCTCGTCCGCGATCTCCACGCCCGCGCGGTAGGCCGCTGCCGCCGTCGCGCTGCGACCGGCGGACCGGCCTACCGTCTTCACCGCAAGATGGAAGCTCGCCATCGCCGCGTACTCCTTGCCATGTGGCAACATGGCGCGGGCGACAGCCCGCTGGGGTTCGGGGCTACGCCCCGACGCACGCAAACGCAAGTTTGCATAAGTGCGCCATTCTCTCCCTACGGTCGTTCTGGTGGTGTCGGTCGTAGTTGTGCAATATGGTGCCTCGCATTCGTGCTTTCACGCGGAGAAGCTATGGCGCGCCCGACGCTCGAATCCATCGAGAAGGCCCAGCAGCGGGTCGATCAGGCCAAGGCCCGGTTGCAGGCGCTTCAGGCCCGCGCCTCCGCCCTCGATCGCAAGGCCGATGCCCGTCGCAAGATCATCCTCGGCGGCCTGCTCCTCGATGCCGCGATGAAGGACGCGGAGTGGGAAAAGCGGCTGGGTGTGCTGATGGACCGCATCAGCCGCGATCAGGACCGCAAGGCGTTCGAGGGATGGACCTTCCGGGGTGGCACCGCCGATGGCTGACCCCTTCGACCCGTCCGAGTTCGACGCAGGTCCGCCCTCCGGCGATCCCCACGCCGACTACCGCACCCTGCTCGACGCCATGCGCCGCGCAGGGGCCGAGGGGATCGCGGAAGAGGTGGGCGCACTGGCCCGCCAGATCGAGCAGGACGCCCGCCAGCGGGCCGACTGGGGCCGGACGGTGGGATCGGAGGTCCGCGACCTGCAACGGGCCGCAGCGGCGCTCCAGCGGGCCAGCACGGGCATCTGGCTCGACCGGCTCAAGGAATGGCTCTGGGCCGCGCTGATCGCGCTGGCGGTGGTCTTCGCTGCGGCCCTCGCCTACCGCTGGGCCAAGGAACCCGTCATCGAGCAGCACCTGTACGGCTGCGCCAGTCGCTGGAACGCCAAGACCCACACCTGCAAGGGCGGATGGGTGCCGCTACAGGCCCGGCAGACCCCCTAGGAAGCCCGTACAGCGCGATTCAGGGGCTGACCCCTCCCAACCCCACTTCTACCCCGCCAAGCCTCTCCACGCCTGCCACAGGCGGTCCGATCGCGATGGCGTGGACTCACATCCCGACGCACGCGGCGACCAGCCGCGTTCCTTGTTCTTATTATGTTCCCTCTGATCTAATGATCGTCCACCAGCCTCGTCGGTCGGGCGTGGCCGCTCATTAGATCATTAGAAGAGGGCGCAAAAAATCTTATTGTTTATCAATACTTTGCGAGGGGGGGGTGTGACTCCTAGGAGTCACAGGGGTGTGACTCCTAGGAGTCACAGGTCTGTCCTATAACTTGACAATAGAGTCCCGTTTTGCGACCACTGTTTGTCCAGTTTCTCGACACCGGAGTCACACCCCTGTGACAGATACGCGCACCTTACCCGTCGCCCCGTCTTCGTCCGGATCGTGGGTCCAAACAGATCGGGCAACTCACGAGGCATGGGCGCGCATGTCGGTCAAAAGCCCCCGCGCTTCTGCCCTGCTGCATGTACTCGTTGCGCGGATCGGCCAGCATAATGCGGTGGTGGCGTCCCAGTCCGTCTTGGCGAAGCTCATGGGCTGCAACCGGCGCACCATCGTCCGCGCTATACAGGACCTCGTGGAAGGCCGGTGGATCGAAGTCCGCCAGATCGGAGACCGAGGCACCGTAAACGCCTACGTCGTGAACGATCGGGTTGCGTGGCATGGGCCGCGCGAGGGACTGCGCTACTCGCTGTTCAGCGCGACCGTGATCCTCGCTGAAAGTGAACAACCGGACGGGGGCGAACTGGGGCAGCAGGAGCCGTTGCGGAAGTTGCCCCGGCTTTTCCCGGGTGAACGTCAGTTGGCAGGAGGTGAGGGCGAGCCACCACCTAGCGAGCCGTCTCTCCCCGGTATGGAACCGGACCTCCCTGCGATGCACGAACCTGCCGAACGCGAGCCAATGGATGAAGCAGTGAGCCTTGGCACTCTCGTCAATGGACTGACCGGCAAGCTGACGGACCGCAATTGATGCTTGCCTTGGAACCTTCGATCAAAGACTTCGAGATTGGCTCGATCGAAGGTTTCGAACATGGCTGATATTCGAATGTCCCTAGCAGATGCGGCGATGGTGCTGGGTATCGCTCCCAACAGCGTTCGCTCTCGCTTCAAGGCCGGAAAACTGCGCGGAGAGCGAGATAATCAGGGCAAGATATGGGTCTGGCTGGACGATGCCGCACAACCTGCGGCAGGTTCTAAACCGAAGCCATCGAAACCTTCGATCGAAGGTTTCGAACAGAATGGTTTCGAAGCCTTAGAGGCCCATCTCCGAACCTTGACCGAGCAGCTTGCGCTCGCCCAATCGGAGTTAGCGACCCTTCGCCCCCGCGCCTCGGTCGCTGATCGCCTAGAGGCAGAGGTCGCAGGTCTGGAAGCCCTCCGGGATGAGGTCCGCGCCGATCGCGACCATTGGCGCGGTATAGCGGAACAAGTTCTTGCCAATCACCGGGAGCAGCCGGAGCCTCACCGGGGCTTCTGGTCCCGCCTGTTCAGTCGCCAGGGCGACAGCCCTAGGGACCAGTGAGGATCACATGGACGACGTAGAAACCCCGATCGAGCGGCCCGACGTGATCGTGCCGGACACCGGCCCGCTGATCCATCTGGCCCAGGCCGATGCCCTGCACCTGCTCCACCAGATCGGCGGGCGTGTGGTGGTGGCCGATATGGTCGCGTTCGAAGCAACGCAGGATATGACCAAGCCCGGAGCGCAGGAGATAGCCACCTGGTGCAACTGCCGGCCGCAACGGAGACGCGTTATGGCGACCTCTATGATTTCCGTTTTCATCCGGTGGTCGGCCTTAGCACCGGGTACTGGGTCTATTTCCAGAACTCCAAGGCGGTGACCGATTACCCGTCCTACGTGAACACGGTTCCGGGCTTCTATGGAGATGGCTATTTCACCACCCGGGGTACGCTCAAGCAGTCGTCCTACAACTCGAACCACTATATCGGAATGCCCGTGTGCAAGAGCGGCATGACGACCGGCTTCACCTGCGGCACCGTCCAGTCAAGCTCGGTGTCGGGCACCGATGATCGAGGCGTGAGTTATTCGAGCTTCGTGAAGGTCAGCGGATCGAGCCAGCAGGTGATCGCCTTCGGCGGCGACAGCGGGGCGCCTGTATTCTCATACCCGAACGGCTCGTACGAGATCGTCGCCTATGGCATTCTCAAGGGAGGCAGCACCGACGCTTATGGGCGTCCCTGCACCGGGAGCGCTTGTTCGTTCTCATATATGCCGATCGATCGGGTGAACGACAGGGTTCCCTTCCTGATCCACACCACCCAAGGGCTATTGGTGCCTTGAGCGCCCGAGCGGTCCCGATGATGTTGGCGTTAGGGGCGCTCGCCGCCTGTAACGCTGACCGGGAGAAGAAGGTATGGCCGTTCGCGGTTGGCCAAAGCTCGGGCGTGACGGTCGTGACCGAGCTGCCGGAGGCCGCGAACCGGTTGCGGAACGCCACACGGGATTATGGCACCTTCTTCGTGAAGGATGGCTGCCTTCAGGTCCGCGTCGGCTCCACCGTCCTGACGCCGGTCCTGCCGCTAGGATCGACCCTCGACGCTCGCGGCGACGCGATCGTCGTGGGAGGTAGGCGGTTTCCGATCGGGCGGGAGTACAGCCTGCCCTTTGCTTCGGAGGTCGGCGCCGAAGCCGGCGAGGCGGCCGCCTCGATCGGCTTGCCCGATAGATGCTCTCAACGGCTCCTTAGCATGGGCTCGCCCGGGTAGGTGTAGGGGCTTGCAATCGTAGCGGTGTCTGCTCGCCAACAGCGCTATTTCCTGCTCACGCTATCTGCCACTGGCGCGTGGCACCGTGCTCGAATTAGCTGCCAATGTGCTCGCCATCATCCGGCGCTGCTCGCAAACGAGGCGTCGCACTCACGTTATCTGCCAACAGCTTCGACCGCCAAGGGGAGGTCGATCAGACGGCCATAGGTTGTCCCGTTTCTCCATCTGCACCGGGCAGTTTCGGGAAAAGCCAATCGGGAACACATTTCGGGAAAATGGCGCCCTCGTTGCCATCGAGCGCGCCTTCCCGCCGTCAGCCGTCCCACGCGACCTTCGTTTGAGGGAAAGGAGATGACCACCAAGCGGGGGCGTGGTAGCCCTCAGCTATGCCAGCACCGAAGCGCGACGCGCTTCGCACTCTATGCGTGGGAACCGCTGAGCCTCCGCCAAAGCAGGCGCGGGACCGGCCTATCTTGGTTGAGCGGCTTCCAACTGGCGCAGCAGCCGGTGAGCATCGAACGGCTTGGGGAGGAAGGTGGTCTGAGGCGGTAGCTCGCTGTCCGGGATATGGAGATTGCCCGACACCACGAACAACACCGTCGGCGGAAACCGCTCGCGGACGTAGTGGGCGAGCTTCACGCCATCCATCGAGCCCGGCATCTGCACGTCGGTCAGGACGGCGCGGACCTCCTTGTGGTGGTCGAGGATGCGGATCGCGTCGTCGGCGTTCTCGGCCTCGAACACCCGCCACCCGGCGGCCTCGAAGAAGTCCACCAGATCGAAGCGGATCAGGGCTTCGTCCTCCACGATCAGGATCGTCTTGGTGCCGATCGGCGTACTCTGGCCCACGCTTACTTCCCGGTCACGATTGCGGCGTCTCCGAGCCGCGCTTCCAACTGAAAAACCAAACCTTCCGGCCGGTAGTCGGTTGCGGCCTGCCCCCGGAAATATGATCGAAGCGACCGCTCGATGAGGGTGGACCCGAAACCCTTCCTTTCTGACGACCTCGCGGGCGGGCCATGACGACAACGCATTTCTGCGGCCCGCCGCTTGTCAGAACTGTTCTGGAAACCTGCTTCGCAAAAGCGCTTGCCGGCTACGGGTTTGGAGAGCCC